>ENA-OPYU01000203-OPYU01000203.1-human-gut-metagenome-genome-assembly--contig:-NODE-203-length-24294-cov-4.255017_pt1 | contig 24294 bp, 27 predicted proteins | sample MGYA00242637_ERZ504482 | MGnify/ENA primary metagenome ERZ504482 (study PRJEB26092, sample SAMD00036237) | human gut metagenome | host: Homo sapiens | study: EMG produced TPA metagenomics assembly of... | reverse complement strand
AAGCACCGTTAAAGGAACGAAGCGAACGTGTTTGAGGCGAACGCCGAGTTTGAGCGTAGTTCCTTTGCTTTTAGGTGGTTCTGACTCTCTTAGTGTTTCTTATGGTATGGAACCTGAACAAGAAGCCATATCTATTGTTTCCTTCAAGGACTGAGAGGCCGCTTCCCCAGTTAATAAATTAAATCCCAATTAAATTCCAATTAAAGTAGAAAAGATGATATAATTATAATACAAATATGCCCACACGGAGGAAACGTATATGAGTGAATTTGTGACCTTAAAAGATGTCAGGAAGATATATAAGATGGGGGAAGTTGAGATCATGGCAGCAGCCGGAATCGACTTTGAGATTAAGAAAGGGGAATTCGCAGTTGTAGTCGGACCTAGTGGTGCAGGAAAGACAACGGTGCTGAATATTCTTGGGGGAATGGACACCGCTACGTCGGGACAGGTGCTGGTTGACGGTCAGGACATTGCAACGTATTCTACGAAGCAGTTGACGGCATACAGAAGAGATGATATCGGATTTGTCTTTCAGTTCTATAATCTGATCCCGAACCTGACAGCACTGGAGAATGTAGAATTGGCACTTCAGATATGTAAGGATCCAATGGATGCACAAGAAGTTCTAGAAGAGGTCGGACTGGGAGAAAGACTGGATAATTTTCCGGCGCAGTTGTCGGGAGGAGAACAGCAGAGAGTGTCGATCGCAAGAGCACTGGCAAAGAATCCGAAGCTGTTACTCTGCGATGAACCGACCGGTGCACTGGATTATAATACAGGAAAATCCATTTTGAAATTATTACAGGATACCTGCCGGAACAGTGGAATGACGGTGATTCTGATCACACATAATTCGGCAATTGCGCCAATGGCAGACCGGGTGATCAAGATTAAAAACGGCCGGGTGGATAAGATCATACAGAATCCGCAACCAGTTCCGGTTGAGACCATAGAATGGTAAAAGGCAGGGACGGCAGATGGCAAAAAAGATAACACGTAAGAATTTTTATATGGAGATCCGCCATAGTTTCGGACGCTTTATTTCTATTCTTTTTATTGTTGCGCTGGGAGTTGCATTCTTTTCCGGTATCCGGGCATCTGAGCCATCTATGAAGATTACCGGAGATGCGTATTTTGATAAGTCAGATCTGATGGATATCAAGGCGGTCAGTACACTTGGAATTACGGAAGATGATGTGAAGGCGGTCAGAAATGTAAAAGGAGTTGGAAAGGCAGAAGGAGCCTACAGTGCGGATTTCCTGAATATAAAGAATAAGAAGCAATATGTACTCCACGTGATGTCCGGGGTGAAAGATATGAACAAGATTACGGTCAGTGAAGGCCGTATGCCGGAAAAAGTGGGAGAATGTCTGGTAGATGATCAGATGAAGTATAAAGTCGGAGAGACGATCAGGCTTAAGTCCGGGACGGATGACAAGGTGACGGATACCCTGAAGGTGGAGGAACTTAAGGTTGTCGGAAAAGGGAATTCACCGTGTTATATAGCATTGAATCGCGGAAGTACAACAATCGGAACGGGTACAGTCAGCGGATTTGTAGTAGTGCCGGAGAAAACATTTCATCTGGATGTATATACGGAAATGTATGTGCGGGTGCAGGGGGCGGAAGATCTGACTGCATATACCGGTGCATATAAACAGAAAGTAAAGACAGTCAAAAAACGATTGAAAGCAATCACAGAAGAAAGAGGAAAAATCCGTAAGGAAGAACTGTTAGATAAAGCGAATACAAAGATTGAAAAGGCACAGAAAAAGCTTGATGACGGAAAAGCTGAATCAGAGCAGAAACTTTCAGACGCAGAAAGGCAGATCACAGACGGAGAGACGCAGATTTCACAGGCAAAGGAAACACTCGTAAGCGGGAAGTCGCAGATGGAAGATGCGAGGGCGAAGATCCGGGCGAAGCAGCAGGAATTGGATGAGGCAAAGAAAACATATCAAAATGGCCTTCAACAGCTGGAGCAGGGGAAAAAGCAGTACGAACAGGGAAAAGCAGCTTATGATTCGCGGTATGCAGAAGCACAGGCACAGATCCAGACAGGAGAACAGGGGTTGGCTGTATACAGAACAGAACTTGACCAGGGATGGGATGGATATCAGACACTTCTGAAGAACATAGAAGCATTAAAAGCACAGGTGTCAGGAGAGACAGAACAGGATCAAGAGCTGTCGCAGAAAAGTCCGGGAGCTGGAAGCACAGGCACAGGAAACAAAGCAGACACTGGATGCGAAAGAACAGGATTACCAGACAAAGAAGAGCGAACTGGACACAGCAAAAACAGCAGCTTACGAATGGGAAAGCAGAGCTGGATCAGGCAAAAGCGCAGCTGGATGCAAGTGAAAATAAAAACTTAGCAGTGCAGCGGCAAGTATAGAATCCGGACAGAAACAGTTAGATGCAGGAAAAGCAGAGCTGGAAGCGCAGGAGCAGACGTTGAAAAATGGTGAAGTGGAAATTGCGGAAAATGAAGCAAAACTTGCCGATGCCAGGAAAGAATATGAAGAAGGAAAGAAGACATCGGAAGCAGAAATTGCAAAAGGCGAGAAAAAGCTTGCTGATGCCGGTAAGCAGATCAGTCAGATCAAGAATCCAAAATGGTATCTATATGATAGAAGTACACTGACAGAATATGATGGATTCGGAGAAAATGCGGATCGTATGCGTGCGATCGGAAAAGTATTCCCGGTTATGTTCTTCCTTGTTGCGGCATTGATCAGTCTGACCGGTATGACACGTATGGTAGAGGAACAGAGGATAGAGATAGGTACCATGAAGGCTTTGGGATACGGAAATTTTTCCATTGCATCGAAATATCTGGGATATGCATTCCTTGCAACGGCAGGAGGAAGTGTTCTTGGAGTACTGGTGGGAGAAAAAATCCTTCCGTACATTATTATCTATGCATATGAGATCATGTACCCTCATATTCCGAAGATATACGTACCATACCACATGAGTTATGCTGTGATGGCATCCGCCGCCTCGATCGTATGTACTATGGGAGCAACGCTTGCATCCTGTTATAAGGAGCTTGCAGCGGAACCGGCAGTGCTGATGCGGCCGCCGGCACCAAAAAACGGGCGGAGAGTATTCCTGGAAAGAATCGGATTCATCTGGAAACGGATGAATTTCACCTGGAAATCCACGATCAGGAATCTGATGCGTTATAAAAAGCGTTTCTTTATGACCGTATTCGGAATCGGCGGTTGTATGGCGCTGATGCTGGTCGGATATGGAGTGAGGGATTCTGTATATGAGATCGCAGATATTCAGTATGAAGGGATTCAGCTGTATGATGGACATATATTCTATAAAGATGATGTGACAAAGACAGAGAAAGAAGAGCTAAAGGAGTATCTGAAAACAGATTCAGATATTCAGAGTTATATGGAGGCAGATATGCGGAGTGTGACCGCATCCGGAGGCGGTAAAAAACTCAGCGTGTACCAGTGCATATTAGGTAATCCAAAGATTGCAGAAAAGTATGTGGATTTTCATGACAGGAAGACGAAAGAATCGTATACACTCACCGGTGATGGAGTAATTGTCAGTGAAAAGACGGCGAAACTTCTGAATGTAAAAGAAGGGGATACCATCAAAGTGAAGAAGGGAACGGAGAAGAGTGTCACTGTAAAGATTGCGCATATCTGTGAAAATTACATGGGACATTATATCTATTTTACACCGCAGTATTACAAGAAGGTATCTGGAAAGACGGTGAAATATAATTGTATCATGTTCCGGGCGAAGAACGGATATTCGGAGGACCAGGTGAAAAAGGCGGGAGAAAAGATCCTGTCAAAAGATCAGGTACTGACAATCTCATACCTGCTTGATATCAGAGATCAGCTGGATGATATGCTGGCCAGCCTGAATCTGGTGATCATTGTACTGATCGTCTCAGCCGGAATGTTGGCATTTGTGGTACTTTATAATCTAAACAGCATTAATATCACAGAACGCCAGAGAGAACTTGCGACTTTGAAAGTACTTGGATTCTATGATACGGAAGTAGCAGAATATGTATTCCGTGAAAATATCCTGCTGACGTTGATCGGATCCGTGGCAGGTGTTGTATTCGGTAAGATTTTGCATCTGTTTGTAATTCAGACAGTAGAAGTGGATGCGGCAATGTTTGGCCGGAGTATTTATCTGAAGAGTTATATCTACAGTTTTTTATTTACGATAGGGTTCTCATTGTTCGTAAACTGGGTAATGTATTTTAAACTGAAAAAGATTGACATGGTAGAATCATTGAAAAGTATAGAGTAAAGTTTATAAACGGTTTATAAATTTCACAGAATTGTTAGCACTCTTTTTGAAAGAGTGCTAATTTTCTATTGACTTTTAAAATAAGCAGTATTATCATATCACTTAGATGAAAAAATGTAGCAAAAAGGTGTCTGCCGACAGAAGAAGCAGTACCTTTTGTCACTAATATGATAGAAATATAAAAAGTAGAAATAGGAGTGATTTACAATGGCAGCAAAGAAAGGTAGTTTGTCAATCAGCAGTGAAAACATTTTCCCGATTATTAAAAAATGGGTATATTCCGATCACGATATTTTCGCACGTGAGTTGGTATCCAACGGATGTGATGCAATCACAAAACTGAAGAAACTGGATATGATGGGTGAATACCAGTTGCCGGATGATTATAAACCGGCGATCAAAGTTGAAGTCAATCCAGAAGAAAAGACTCTGAAATTTACAGATAATGGTCTTGGAATGACAGCCGATGAAGTAGAAGAATACATTACACAGATCGCATTTTCCGGAGCAACACAGTTCCTTGAAAAATATAAAGATAAGACAACAGAGGATGATATGATCGGACACTTCGGTCTTGGATTCTATTCTGCATTCATGGTAGCTGACGAAGTACATATCGATACCCTTTCCTATAAAGAAGGGGCAAAGCCGGTACACTGGGTAAGCAACGGCGGAACAGAGTATGAGATGGAAGAAGGCAGCAAACAGGAAGTCGGATCCACTATGACACTGTATCTGAATGAGGACAGTCTGGAGTTTGCAAATGAATACAGAATGAGAGAAGTTCTGGAAAAATATTGTTCCTTTATGCCGGTAGAAATCTTCCTTTCCAAGGCAAATGCAGAGCCTGAATATGAGACGATCGACGAAGCAGATCTGAAAGATGATGATGAAGTAATCGAGCATATTCACGAAGATGCCAAGATGGAAGAAAAAGAGAATGAAAACGGCGAGAAAGAAATGGTAGAGACAGAACCTGCCAAAGAAAAAGTAAAGATCAAAAAACGTCCGGTTTCATTAAGTGATATCCACCCACTGTGGACAAAGCATCCGAATGAATGCAGTGATGAAGATTATCTGAACTTCTACCGCAAAGTATTCATGGATTACAAAGAGCCACTGTTCTGGATCCACCTGAATATGGATTATCCATTTAATTTAAAAGGAATTTTGTACTTCCCAAGAATCAACACAGAGTATGATTCTATTGAAGGAACAATTAAGTTATACAACAACCAGGTATTTATCGCAGACAATATCAAAGAAGTCATTCCGGAATATCTGATGGTATTAAAGGGAGTCATCGATTGTCCGGATCTGCCGCTTAACGTATCACGTAGCGCATTACAGAATGACGGATTTGTGAATAAGATCTCTGAATACATTTCCAAGAAGGTTGCAGACAAGCTTTCCGGAATGTGCAAGACAAAGAGAGAAGATTATGAGAAATACTGGGATAACATCAGTCCGTTCATCAAGTTCGGATGCCTGAAAGATGAAAAGTTCTGTGACAAGATGAAAGACGCGGTTCTGTTTAAGAATCTGGATCACAAATATCTGACATTGAAAGATTGCATCGAGGCAAATGGAGGAACCGTAGAAGATCAGAATGCCAAGACAGATGATCAGAATACTGAGAACAAAGAAGAGGATAAGACAGTTATTTATTATGTGACGGATGAGATCCAGCAGAGCCAGTACATCAACATGTTCAAGAACCAGGGCATGGATGCGGTAATCTTAGGACACAACATTGATTCGCCGTTTATCACACAGTTAGAGCAGCGTAATCAGAATATCAAGTTCCAGAGAATCGACGCCGATGTAACAGCAGGTGCAAAGGAAGAAGTTGCCGAAGAAGAGAAGGAAGCATTCCAGAAGAAATCTGACAGTCTGGTAGAGATTTTCCGTAAAGAGCTTGGAAACGAGAATCTGGATGTTAAAATCGAGAAACTGAAAGATGAAAATGTTGCTTCTATGATGACGTTATCCGAAGAAAACCGTCGTATGCAGGAAATGATGAAAATGTATGGCATGAACGGAATGGATATGGGTACAACAAGTACACTGATTCTGAATGCAAATCATCCGCTGGTTCAGTATGTAGTTGAACATAAAGACAGTGAGAACACAAGTATTATCTGCAAACAGTTATATGATCTGGCAATGCTGGCGCATAAGCCGCTCAGTCCGGAAGAGATGACTGCGTTTGTGCAGAGAAGTAATGAGATCATGATGCTGCTTACAAAGTAAAGATTTGAAGTTAAGATTGGCGGAATGAAAAATAAGAGCCGTGCGGCTGTGGAAGTGAAATCCATGGCGGCACGGCTCTGTTTATATCGGAAACTGCAGATCAGTAGTCACCTTCAATGGATCTGGATTTTAAAAGTGTTTTTTACTTCCTGATCCCATTCTCTTTCGATGGATTTGTCCATGGTGAAAGTGTTCAGAGAAGTTCCGGTGATACATTGTAAGTGATGTCCATCGTAGTGGAAGTTCAGGTACAGCCCCCGGATCTCTTCCGGGCGGTATCCGGTGAGACCGTGGGCGGTCAGAAAGTACGGGACCTGATCTTCCGGAAGCGCAAGGACAATCTTGAATCCCAATGGAGTGCGTTTACCGCGGATGATCTGGAAGCAGAAGTCTCGGGTTTTATTCCAGCGGGAGTAGGTTTCTTCAGGTTTTTCATCAAAGAAGTCTTCCTGAAGAAAGCCGCTGATGGTAAATTTGTTGAAGGTCGTGATCTCGCCTTCTATGAAAGAAAAGTTGTCGAAAGTGTCTTTTAAGAGCAGATGTGACATGCAATTTTTGGCTGATAACTGGTATACATTCATAAGGAAAACCTCCTGTTAATCTATATGATCATTTTCCCCTTTCAGGTATAATGAAATGTATTCAACATTATAGCACAAAAGACGACAGAAAAGAGGATATAAATTGACATTCAAAAAGAAAAACAGTAAAATAAATTGGATATACATATTTAGGATCAACAGAGAAACGAAAGAGGAGAAGATTTCGTGGATATAGAGAGTAAAACTTCAATTTATGAAGAAAAAGAAGAGACTCAGGAAGTGAATCCTGAGGAGCAGAAAAGTGAAATAAAAAGTGAAAAAGAAAAAGACCGGGTACTTCAGACTGCAGTGATCGTTGCGGTTGGTATTCTGGTGATTGGCGGGATTACGGTGGCACTCAGGCTCAGTAATCCACAGAAAGATACAAAGAAGGGAACAGAGATCCTGAAGACGATGGATGAGATGGATGTGTCTGAGGCAGATAAAAAGATTAAGGAGTTAGAAGCGCAGGAACGTGAGGCAGAACAGGATGCAGAGGAACAGCCGGCAAGTGAAAATTTACAGATTGTCTGGTCCTGGGGGATTCCATCACACAGGGATTGTACGAATATGGTGTGCTGGATCAGGCAAATGTACAGGCAGACCGTGGAGCCGGTGTGTCGGCGGGGGATAATGAAAAACTGGCAGATCATATCGCCAGGGCAAAAGAGATGAAACCGTCAGTATTATTCCTTTCTTACGGGATGAATGATGTCGGAGCGCAGAATGGAGAGGCGGATGGATTCATAAAAGCATACAGGCCGGTGATCAGAGATCTGAAAAAAGCACTGCCGGATACGAAAATATATGTTAACAGTATACTTCCGACAGCGCAGATTGCAATTGATCAGAATTCTGTCTATGCAAAAAATTCCGGAGTTCAATCAGAAATTGAAAAAAATTAATGTGTAAAAAGAGAAAGTAACATTTATTGATAATACAGAGCTGGTGAAACAGGAGTATTATGCCGGTGATGGAATCCATATGTCAACCGGTTATTATAAAGAATGGGTAAATCATATGGCGGAGGTTGCAGAATTATAATGAAAAACGGAAAATTAGACAGGATTAACCTGTTAAAATATTTGATGGTAGTCCTCCTGATCATTTATGTAGTATTTCTTGTGACCCGGGAAGGGGATAATACCGTATCCGTAGATACGATTGAAAAGAATATCACAAAAGCCGTAAAATTTAGAAGGAATGAAAAAAGGGCACAACACAGGATCTGAAAAAAATTATTACAGTCTGAATGCCAATGATTATGAAGGAATCAGTCTGTATATTCCGGATGACGTTATGAGTGTGAATGAAATACTCGTAATAAAGGTAAAAAAAGCGAAAGTCAGATCGAGACGGTTGAAAAGGCAGTGGAAAGTCGTGTAAATACACAGGAAAAGAATTTTGAAGGTTATGGTGTAGAACAAACAAAGCTGATACATGCTGCAATTATTGAGACCAGAGGACGTTATGTGCTGCTGGCAGTTTCAAAGGATGCAGACCGTATCGATGCGGCATTTAAGAAGAGTATTTGATAAAAAGGAATTAGAGAGATGTTATTTAGCAGTATTGTTTTTTTCATTTACATTTTTCGCCGGCTGTGATGCTCTTATATTATTTGTTGCCGGTAAGATTCCGGAATGTGATCTTATTGCTGGCGAGTCTGGTGTTTTATGCATTGGGGGGAACCGGTATATCTGTTTCTGATGTTACTGTCCATACTGTTTAATTATTTCAGCGGACTGGATATTGCGAGGAATCTGCAGGATAAGAGAGCTGCAAAGCGGAGCCTGGTTTTTAACCTTATCATTAATCTGGCAGTACTTGGATTTTTTAAGTATGAAGGGTTTGTATTGGACACATTGAACGGGATACTTCCGGTACATATTTCTTATCATGCACTGCCGCTTCCGATTGGAATATCATTTTATACATTCCAGATATTATCCTATATCATTGATGTATATCGGGGAAATGTAAAAGTGCAGACGAATCTTCCTAATTTTGCATTATATGTAACGATGTTTCCGCAGCTTATTGCGGGACCGATCGTGCAATATGCAGATGTAGATGAACAGCTTGCGTCCAGAGAAATCTCAAGGACAAAATTCGGAGAAGGAAGCATGTATTTTATCCGGGGACTTGCGAAGAAAGTATTACTGGCGAATACCTCAGGTATGATTTTTACAGAGGTAAGCGGACTTGCGAAAGGTAATATAGCCGTGATGACGGCGTGGCTTGGAGCTTTTGCATATATGTTCCAGATTTATTTTGATTTCAGTGGATATTCGGATATGGCGATCGGACTCGGTAAGATGTTTGGATTTGAATTCAATATGAACTTTAACTATCCATATGTGTCTAAGAGTATTACGGAGTTTTGGCGCAGATGGCATATTTCGCTGAGCAGCTGGTTCAGGGATTATGTGTATATTCCATTGGGAGGAAACAGGGTATCGAAGATCAAACATATCAGGAATCTTTTGATCGTATGGTTTTTGACCGGATTATGGCATGGAGCCGCATGGAATTTCGTGGCATGGGGACTCTATTATGGGGTGCTCCTCATCATTGAAAAATATCTCCTGTCACCGGTACTGGACAGACTTCCGGATGTAGTCCGTCATATTTACAGTATTGTTCTGGTTGTGATCGGCTGGGTATTGTTTTTCAGCTCATCATTCGGACAGGCAGCAGATTATATCAGAGTGATGTTTGGTGCAGGTGCACATGTCTTTGCAGACAGAGAGAGTATGTATCTTCTTACAAGCAACCTGATCCTGTGGCTGATCCTGATATTTGGCTCTACGCCGCTGGTTCATTTCAGATATGAGCATATGTTAAGATCAAAAAAATGGAATACAACAATCATTAACAGTGTGGTATATGCTGCGTTGTTTATTGTCTGTATTGCATATCTGGTAACGGAGACCTATAATCCGTTCCTGTATTTCAGATTCTAGGAGCAAAGATGAGACAGTCGAGAAAGAAATGGGAAAGAAAAAGAGAAGAACAGAGAAATAAAGTAATTGCATTGCTGTTTATTGTAATGATGGTTATCTTCTGCGTGGTAAATATTGCAACTGCTGACAGGGAATTTTTCGGCAAAAGAAAACCGGGCACTGGAACAAAGACCAGGACTTACGATTTTCCGGTATTGAAAGCGGAAGATGGATGAAACAGTATGAATCTTATGTATCGGATCAGTTTGCGGGAAGAGATTTCTGGGTAGCTTTAAAGAGCCGTATTGATCTTATCGCAGGAAAACGTAAGGCAAATGGTGTATTTAAAGGAAAGGATCATTATCTGTTAGAGGATATAGCCAGACCGGATGAAGAACAATTGAAAGCAAATCTGGATGCAATGAAAAAGTTTCAGGAGACATATAAAGATATCCCGATGTATATGATGCTGGTACCGAATGCTGCAAATATCGAGTCGGACAAACTTCCGTATTGTGCAGTAACAGAAGATCAGGATAAACAGTTCCAGAAAATAAAGGCTTCGCTCGGGACAGCTTTTCAGTGGGTAAATGTGGAAGATACATTGAAAAAGCACAGAGCAGAAGAGATATATTATCATACGGATCATCACTGGACGACGCTTGGTGCTTACTATGGATATCAGGCGCTGGCTGCGGCTATGAAACTGGATACATCGAAAGCACCGGCTATGAAATCCTATGCAGTGACGAATTCATTTAACGGAACCTTATCGGCGACAAGCGGATATGAAACAGACTATAATGAGCCGATCTATATATACGCACCGGATGATCTGAAAACAGCACCACAGGTAGTTGTAAATAACGTGAATGAAAAAAAGAAAACAGCAACGTTATACGATACATCCAAGTTGAAAGAAAAGGATAAATATGCATTATTTCTTGGCGGTAATTATCCCGTCCTGGATATCAGAACGACGGCAGATACAACAGACAGACTGTTGCTTGTAAAAGATTCCTATGCGAATAGTGTAATTCCGTTTCTGACGGCATATTACAGAGAAATCATAGTGGTTGATCCAAGATATTATTATGATGATATCAGAGAAGTTATGAAGAAAAAGTAAGATCACAAGTGTTCTGTTCCTGTATAACGGTAATACATTTGTGCAGGATAACAGTATCAGCGGGGTATTGCAGAATGATTAGACTGAACAAGTATTTAAGCGAAGCCGGTGTCTGTTCCAGAAGGGAGGCAGACAGGCTGATCGAGTCGGGAATTGTGACTGTGGATGGAAAGACAGCAGCTCCCGGCATGAAAGTAGAAGACGGACAGGAGGTCCGTGTCGGAAAAAAAGTGGTCAAAAGCAAAACGGAAAAAACGGTCCTGGCAGTGTACAAACCTGCCGGGATTGTTTGTACAGAAGATAAAAGGGAGAAAAAGAACATCATCCGGTTCCTCAATTATCCGGTACGCATCACTTATGCAGGAAGACTGGATAAAGATTCGGAAGGGCTTCTGATCATGACAAATGATGGAGATCTGATCAACGGCATGATGCGCGCAAGATATGCACATGAGAAAGAATATAAGGTCAGAGTAAACAAAGAAGTTACTCCGGAATTCATTGAGAAGATGAGCCGGGGAGTACACATCAGAGACAAAGAAAAGAATCTGGATGCGGTGACCAGACCCTGTACAGTAAAAAAGACCGGGAAATATACATTTTCCATTATTCTGACACAGGGATTGAACAGACAGATACGGCGCATGTGCGAAGCACTCGGATATAAGGTGGATGTGTTAAAAAGGATACGGATCATGAACGTGGAACTTGGAGATCTGAAACCGGGACAGGTAAGAGAATTAACAGAACAGGAGTTAAAGGAATTATATGGGACAGTCAAAGAACGAGAGAATGCTGGAATTAGTAGAACTTCTGAATAAAGCATCCAGATCTTATTATCAGGATGCGCAGGAGATCATGAGCAACTACGAATATGACAGATTGTATGATGAACTGCAGAATCTGGAAAAGAACTGGGAATTACATTGTCGAACAGTCCGACGGTAAATGTCGGATATGAAGTTGTCAGTGAACTCCCAAAAGAAAGGCATGAAAGCCCGATGCTCTCACTGGATAAGACGAAAGAAGTAGAAGAACTTAAGAACTTCGTTGGCAGTCAGAAAGTATTGATGTCCTGGAAGATGGACGGATTGACGATCGTGCTGACTTATCGTGACGGAAAGCTTTATAAAGCGGTCACACGCGGTAACGGAGAAGTCGGTGAAGTGGTTACAAATAATGCGAAGGTATTCAAGAATGTACCGGTGCAGATCGCTTGACCGGGGGGAATTGATCTTAAGAGGAGAAGCGGTGATCGGATATCATGATTTCGAGAAGATTAATGAAGAGATTGAAGATGTAGATGCAAAATATAAAAATCCAAGAAACTTATGCAGTGGTTCAGTCAGACAGCTCAATAACCAGATCACGGCAAAGAGAAATGTTATGTTCTATGCATTCACGTTAGTGCAGGCAGATGGAGTTGATTTTCAGAATTCCAGAGCTTGTCAGATGGAATGGCTGAAAGCACAGGGATTCACGACGGTAGAATATCATATGGTGACCAGAGATACAGTAGAAGACGAAGTTGCTAAATTTTCGTCAGAGATTAGTAAAAATGATTTCCCTTCTGACGGACTTGTGCTATCATATGATGATATAGCGTATGGAAGATCGTTGGGAAGAACAGCAAAATTCCCGAGAGATTCTTACGCATTCAAATGGCAGGATGAGATCAGGGAAACGATTCTGCGTGAAATAGAATGGAGTCCGTCAAGGACAGGACTGATCAATCCGGTTGCAATCTTTGATCCGGTGGAGCTGGAAGGAACGACGGTCAGCCGTGCAAGTGTTCACAATATCAGCATTATGGAAGAACTGGAACTTGGCATCGGAGATAAGATCGAAGTTTATAAGGCAAATATGATCATTCCGCAGATTGCAGAGAATCTGACAAGAAGCGGTGTGAAAGATATTCCGGAAAGATGTCCGGTCTGTCAGGGTGAGACGAAGATCAGACAGGTAGGAAATGCGAAAGCATTATACTGTATGAATCCGGAATGCCAGGCAAAGCATGTGAAGGCATTTGCATTATTCGTAAGCAGAGATGCACTTAATATAGAAGGATTGTCGGAAGCAACACTGGAAAAATTCATTTCCAGAGGATATATCCATACATTTGCCGATATCTTCCATCTGGACCGGTACAAAGACGAGATTCAGGGAATGGAAGGATTTGGAGAAAAAGTCGTACAGGAAACTGATCGAAAGTGTGGAAAAAGCAAGAACAACCACGTTGCCAAGAGTTGTCTATTCACTGGGAATCGCAGGGATCGGACTTGCCAATGCAAAGGTTATCTGCAGAGAGTTGAAATATGATGTAGAAGCCCTTTTGATGGTTACAGAAGAAGAATTAAATGAGATCCAGGGCGTGGGAGAAGTTCTGGCAAAGGCATTCACCGGATATTTTTCAGATGCAAAGCATGTGGAGAATTTCAGAAAGCTTTTAGAAGAGTTGACAATCCCGGAAGAGACATCAACAAAGAAACAGATTTTTGAAGGTGTCAATTTTGTGATCACCGGAAGCGTAACACATTTTGCAAACCGAGGTGAAGTGAAGGAATTGATTGAAAGTCTGGGAGGAAAGGTGACAGGATCGGTAACGTCCAAAACGAATTACTTGATCAACAATGATGTAACCAGCACATCTTCCAAAAATAAGAAAGCAAATGAACTGGGGATCCCGATTATTTCCGAAGAGACATTTCTGGAACTGGTGAACCAGGAAGAATCATAGAACCAGGATAAAACAGAGTGAAAGATACGACAAAAAGTAAGAAGGAGAGAATAATGACCAATCAGGACGATAACAATCAGAAAATCGAAAAAGTAGAAGACGTCGAAGTAGAAACAACAAAGAAGACGTCAGATTCGGATGATAAGAAACAAAATGATGATGAGTATGAAAAAGTATGTTTTATATGCAGACGTCCGGAGAGTGTTGCAGGGAAGATGATCGAACTTCCGAACCACATCTGTGTCTGCAATGACTGCATGCAGAAGAGCTTTGATGCAATGTCGAACGGACCGATCGATTACAGTCAGCTGATGAATATTCCGGGAGTACAGGTATTCAACATGTCTGATATGGAGCAGAGTATTCCAAAACAGCAGAAGATCAAGAAGAAAAAAGAAGGCGAAGAATACAAGCCGTTAGTAGATATCCGGAATCTTCCGGCTCCGCACAAGATCAAAGCAAAACTGGACGAGTATGTGGTAGGACAGGAATATGCAAAGAAAGTGATGTCGGTTGCAGTATATAATCATTATAAGCGTGTGGCAACGGATTCGATGGATGACATTGAGATTGAGAAATCCAACATGCTGATGATCGGGCCGACAGGTTCCGGTAAGACGTATCTGGTAAAGACACTGGCAAGGATTCTGGATGTTCCGCTTGCAATTACGGATGCAACATCTCTTACAGAGGCAGGGTACATCGGTGATGATATCGAAAGCGTTGTATCCAAACTGCTTGCGGCAGCAGATAATGATGTCGAAAAGGCAGAACAGGGAATCATTTTTATTGATGAGATCGACAAGATCGCAAAGAAGAAAAACTCCAGTCAGCGTGATGTGAGCGGTGAGTCTGTACAGCAGGGAATGCTGAAACTTCTGGAAGGAAGTGATGTGGAAGTTCCTGTCGGGGCAACGAGCAAGAATGCAATGGTTCCGCTTACAACAGTGAATACGAGGAACATTCTGTTCATCTGTGGAGGTGCATTCCCGGATCTGGAAGGAATTATCAAAGAACGTCTGACCAAACAGGCAGCGATCGGATTCGGAGCGGATCTGAGAGATAAATACAATAACGACAAAGAGATTCTTAAAAAGGTCGCAACAGAGGATTTGCGTGTATTCGGTATGATACCGGAGTTCCTGGGACGTCTGCCGATTGTATTTACCTTACAGGGTATGAGTGAAGATATGCTGGTGGAAATATTAAAAGAGCCTAAGAATGCAATTTTGAAGCAATATCAGAAACTGCTTGCATTAGACGAAGTAAAATTGGAATTCGATGACGGCGCACTTCATGCGATCGCAAAAAAATGCAATGAAGAAAGATACCGGAGCGAGGGCGCTTCGTGCGATCATCGAAGAATTCATGTTAGATATCATGTATGAAATCCCGAAGGATGACAATATTGGAGAGGTTGTTATCACAAAAGAATATATTGAGGGAACCGGAGGACCGGTAATAATGTTGAGAGGTCAGGAAGTACCAAGGCTTCAATAATACATTTTACATATAGAATGCTAAGAGAGCTGTCAATGACAGCTTTCATTATGCAATGACACATAAGACTTTACTTGAGGAAGAATGGAGGAGAAAGGAATGGAGGAATTATCAGCTATTCCAGTTTGGCTCTGCATACCCTTTGCAGGGCTGTTGCTCAGTATTGCCGTTATGCCTCTGATCAAGCCGGACTGGTGGGAAAAGCATCAGCCGCTTGCAGTTGCGTTCTGGTCGGTACTGTTTATTGTTCCGTTTGCTGCAAAGTACGGAATGTTTACAATGGGAGAGACAGTTTTGGAATGTGTGGTAAATGATTATCTGACATTTATCATTTTATTGTTCGGTCTGTTCTGTGTAGCAGGTAACATTACAATTGACGGTGAGTTTGCCGGATCACCGAGGATCAATACGGCATTGTTTGTTCTGGGAACACTGCTTTCCAGCGTGATCGGAACGACCGGATCAAGTATGCTTTTGGTACGTCCGTTTATTAAGATGAATTCGTGGAGAAAAAGAAAGAGTCACATTATGATCTTTTTTATCTTCCTGATCTCTAATATGGGAGGATGTCTGACACCGATCGGAGATCCGCCGCTTCTGATGGGATTCATGCGTGGTGTTCCGTTTTTCTGGAGCCTGAAGCTGTTTCATATACTGATCTTTAACATGATCATTTTGCTGACGTTATTCTATTTTCTGGATAGAAGAGCTTACAGAAAAGATATTGCGGAAGGTAGAAAACCAGATATCAGAGAGCCCGGAACACACGTTAGAATTGTAGGACTTCATAATCTGATATATGTTGCAATGATTGTCGGAGCTGTAATTTTAAGTGGAATGCTTCCTGGTATGTCTGCATTCCAGAATGCGGACGGAACGGTAAAAGGAATCCATATCCTTGGAGAAGTGACGCTTGGATTCCCGTCTGTGATCGAGATCGTGATCATCCTTCTGGCAGCATTTTTATCATTTAAAACGACAAAAGAAGAAGTACGTATCCGTAACCATTTTACCTGGGGGGCAATTCAGGAAGTTGCGGTTCTGTTCATCGGAATCTTTATCACGATGCAGCCTGCATTGATGATCCTGAAGGCAAATGGTGCGGAACTTGGTATCAATAAACCATTTGAAATGTTCTGGGCAACCGGAGCACTGTCAAGTTTTCTGGATAATACACCAACGTATCTGGTATTCCTTACAACGGCGGGAGCACTTGGGTTCAAGAGCGGTGTTGTGACGACACTTGGTTCGGTTCCTGTTAAGATGCTGGAGGCAATCTCCTGTGGAGCTGTATTTATGGGAGCAAATACCTATATCGGAAATGCGCCGAACTTCATGGTAAAATCTATGTCAGATGAAAATAGGTGTGCGTATGCCATCGTTCTTCGGATATATGGTATGGTCACTGACATGTCTGATACCGGTATTTATTATCGATATGCTGGTATTCTTTTTGTAAGGGGAGGTGCGGAACATGGAAAATAAGAATAAATACTATGACATAGCGGAACGGATCTATGATCTGGACGGAGAAGTCTATGAGTGTGTAGGTTCTTCTCTTGGCCGTACCTTTACGGGAGACAAACGTACTTGTGTAGACAGTCTTGTGAAGCTGATGCGTACAAAGCCACAGGGGCATCTGCTCAGAAGTGAGCTTGCGCTGATCAGTAACATGGCACGTACGATCCGTAAGGATGAAGACCGATCCAGACTGATGAGAAAATATGATGAGATATTAAAAGAAATCGCAGAACTGCCGGCAGGTTTTGGAAAAGTAGAGATTCTGGATGAAAACAGGGCAAAGCTAAATACATCGAACCTGCGTCAGAAGTTTTCAAAGGATGATCATCTGATCATCTGTATCGGAAGAACACATGGAAGTGCGGGTAACGATATTGGATTTGCACTGGCGGATGCACTCAGGATCAACTATTACGATGCAGAGATATTCAATGAAGTATTGAGACGTCTGGACGCGGAGAAAGATTCGGTTGTAGATGTGGCAGATCTGGGAACAAATGAGATTGAGAATAAATATCAGGGATCCGGACGGACGCTGAAAGAACGTCTGAAAGATTTTGACCGTTATCATGGTCTGACAAAAGAAGATGCAATCTTCTTTAATCAGAGTGATCTGATATGTAAGAGGGCAAAAGAAGAAGATTTCATTGTTATGGGACGATGTGCGGATGTGATACTGGCAAATAATCATATTCCACATATCAGTATCTTTATTACAGCTCCTTTTGAACAGCGTGTACACAGAGTCATGGAAGTCAATAATCTGGATCATAAAAAAGCAGAACGCCTTTTGAAGAAGATTGACCATCAGCATTCGAAATATTACAATTTCTATACCGGCCTGAAGTGGGGAGATGCTGTGAACTATGATATCTGTTTTAACAGTGCAAGTTATGGTATCGAAGAATCTGTGGAGATCATCGAGCGTATGCTGAACCAGCATACAAATGCATAAAAATATTAATGAATGACACGAAGTCTTTCATATACATAAAACAAATGTATATGAAAGGCTTTTTTCATTGGAAGATAGATGTAAAGAAAAGATATTATCGGAAGATTACTGGGATTTTATTATCTCGCCATACAGGGAAGATGAGTTAGAAGGAGTGGATACGGAAAAGATGTGTATCCAGGAGCTGGATTTCGGATATAAAAGTGTGTCGTTAGACAGTCGGATGTTACTTCCCTTATCCTTGCGGCAGTACTGGTACGGTGCGATCCCCAAATGCTATACACTTCTGGATATGCAGCCGTTAGATGCAGCCGGAATTATTACGCTGCAGAATTATCCGACGCTGCAGCTTATGGGAGAGGGGATTATGATCGGTTTCCTGGATACGGGGATCGATTATACCCATCCGGTATTCCGTAATCTTGACGGGACAACAAGAATTGCGGGGATCTGGGATCAGACAATTCAGGATGGGGATCCGCCGGAGGGCTTTCTGTATGGAACAGAGTATACCGAAGAAAGAATCAATGCGGCTTTACATTCGGAAAGCCCGCAGGAACTGATCTCTTCGGAAGATACAGATGGGCATGGAACATTTGTTGCAAGTGTGGCTGCCGGAAGTGCAGAAAGCAGTGGACAGTTTCTTGGGGCTGCCCCGGAGGCGGTGATCGTGATGGTAAAGCTGAAGCCGGCAAAAAAATATCTGAAAGAATTTTTTGCTGTTGCAGAAGATGCACACTGTTATCAGGAAAATGATATCCTGGCCGGACTCCGGTATCTGAATGAACTGGCCCGCAGACGGGAGATGCCGCTTGTGATCTGTATGGCAATCGGAACCAGTTTCGGAGGGCATAATGGTGACTCTTTGCTTGCAGGAGTTCTGGATGGCTATGCATTGCTGAGAAACCGCTGTGTAGTAACGGGAACCGGGAATGAGGCAGCGCAGAGACATCATTATTACGGAACATTTACGGAGTCACAGAATACACGGACAGCGGAGATCAGGGTAGGGGAAGGGGTGAAGGCTTTTGTGACGGAGTTATGGAGTACCCTTCCGAACATTGTGACAGTGTCGATTACATCACCTTCCGGAGAACGTACCGGGCAGATTCCGGTACGTCTGGGATATCTGTTTGATTTTGTATTTGCTTTTGAACGGACAGCTGTTACGGTGGAGTACAGACTTCTGCAGGAGAATAGCGATGCACAGCTGGTGTTTATCCGGCTGCAGAAAGCAGTACCGGGAATCTGGAAAATAGAAGTAAAGCCTGCGATGCAGACGAAGGGGAGTTTCATATGTGGCTGCCCATGAGAGAGTTTCTGGATGGAGAAGTATATTTTCTGGAATCGAATCCGGATACCACATTTACAGAACCGGCAGGAGGGGAGCATACGATGACGGTGTCTTATTATAACAGTCAGGAGAATACGGTTGATATTAATTCGGGCAGAGGGTATACTAGAGATGAAAGAATCAAACCGGATTATGCTGCACCGGGAGTAGCGGTTACCGGTGCGGTACCGGGCGGAGGATTCAAAGAACGCACCGGTTCAAGTGCAGCAACAGCAATTGCGGCAGGTGGCTGTGCACTGATCATGAAGTGGATCAGTGATCAGCCGGGAGCGGGTGGAGCATCAGCCAGTCAGGTAAGAAATGTGATCGTGATGGGTGCGCAGAAGCTTCCGGCGATAGAATATCCAAATACACAGTGGGGATATGGAACGATGAACCTGTATCATTCACTGGATATTTTAAGACGGCTGTAAAGAAGAACGAGATAAGGAGAGGATACAGATGGCAGATTTTTTTCGAAGAATTCAGCAGAAGAGTTTCAGATGTTGCGAGTGACATCACTAAGAAGACAGGAGATACACTGGAGATTCAGAAGATCAAAAGTAATGTACGAACTTTAAAGAGAGCAAATGAAAGAGATCTTGCAGATATCGGTCGTATGGTATATGAGAAGTTCCAGAGTGGGGAAGTATCCGACATGGATTACGTAACGCTCTGTGAAGAAATCGAAAAACGCGAGGAAGAGATTGAAAAGCAGGAAGAAGAGATTGTGAAGATCCAGGGAGAGATATAGATGCACACAAGCATACCGGGTGCGGTTGGAACACTGTTTGCTCTGGATATGGCTGTAAAACAATACATAGAAGAAAATGTAAGTGAGAAAGAGGAAAAAAATCTTTTGCGGGAAAAAAGTCCTGATCAGAAAAGTATACAACAAAGGCTTTGCATTTAATTCCATGGATTCCGAACCGGATAAGGTAAAAAAGGCGTCTGTGATAACGACGGCAGTGATCCTGATGCTGACATTGGCAGAATCATTCCGGGAAGGTCATAAGGTGACTAAGACAGCATGGACATTACTGAGTGCAGGAGCTATCAGCAATACGTATGACCGGATCGTCAGAGGTAAAGTCGTAGATTACATTGGTATAAGATCTGACCATAAGATATTAGGTGATGTAACAGCGAATTTGGCAGATGTCTATATCCTGATAGGATCTGTCCTGATGTGGATGAGAAGAATCGGAAAACGATAACAGGAAATATGACAGAAAATAGAATATCGGAAAAAGGAAAACACTATACTCCATCTTCTTTCGGATAGAATATAGTGTTTTTGTATTTACACCTTTATATGAGAATGAAATTAAAATCAGGCATGAAAAAAGCGGGTGATGGGAATCGAACCCACGTATCCAGCTTGGAAGGCTGGTGTTCTACCATTGAACTACACCCGCAAAATATATTATAAATCGGGGTGACAGGATTCGAACCTGCGACCTCCTGGTCCCAAACCAGGCGCTCTAGCCAAGCTGAGCCACACCCCGATATTGTGTTGTGTCCTTAAGACAAGATGTATCATATCATGATTGAAGATAAAATGCAAGCAGAAATTGAAAAAAGATAAATAAATGGGATCGGTATCTATTCAGCAAAAGAATTTTTAGAAAAAGTTAAGTTGTATCTGCAGACACGCTGTTGTATAATTAAGAGCGATGTCGAAAAATTCTTTCGAACAGATGATGCAGAAAATTTTGAAGATTTTCAAAAAAGAGGACTGAATTGACAGATGAAAGTGATGAATCATACAGAAGAACAGCAAATAGAAAACAAGACTTCTCTTTCAAATGGTGCAAAAAGAAATCGGATTTTCATATATATAGCAATAGCAGGTGTGATAGCAGCAGTGATAACTGCTGCTTTTACTGGCTATTATCTTCATCAGGAGCGTGCAGAAGAGAAGAAACAGGAAGAATTATTAAAAGCCGAGAAGGCAAAAAAACAGAAAGAAAAAAAGCTAAAACAACGGAAACAGCCGAACAGAAGTTAGAGCGTGTCCGCAGCCAGGCAGAGGAGCTGGGAGTACCACAGAGTGTGATCGAACTGTTGGACAAGAATGCAGAGACGGTAGATTTTGTAGCAGATTATGAGAAGAAAAAGGACAAGCCTTATGCAGATACGATAGAAGCAGATCTTTCAAATGGAAAAATTCCGGAACTTTTACAATGGGATGAACGCTGGGGATATGCACCGTATGGAACGGGGATCGTAGCGACCAGTGGATGCGGACCGACCTGTATGGCAATGGTGGCAGCAGGACTGAATCAGGATGCATCCATTACTCCGGCGAAGGTAGCAGCATATGGAACCGAACACGGTTATGTGGATGAGGAAAATAATACCTACTGGAGGTTCATGGATGAGGCAGGTGCGAACTGGAATCTGAACAGCGTAGGTGGCATGCTTTCAGAAGAACAGGTAAGCGCTGAACTGGCACAGGGACATCCGGTCATCTGCAGTATGGGACCGGGAGACTTTACGCAGATCGGTCACTTTATTGTTCTGACCGGTTATGAGAATGGCACTGTAACGGTAAATGATCCGTTCAGCATTAAGAATACGAATACGGCATGGACATTTGCCAATATCAAAGATCAGATCAAGGCAATGTGGACATTTTCAAAAAAATAAGATGCTCAATGTGGAAAAGTTCTGAAAGAACAGAAGCATGATGTGGAAAAGTCTTGGATTTTATGAGAAAGGAGAACAGAATATGAGATATGATTTTACAAAAATAATAGACAGACATGGCAAAGATGCGATTGCGGTGGATGGCTTGGGAAAGAATCCGGGATTTGCGCCTGAGCCGCCAAAAGACGGATTCGAGGTAATCCCGATGTGGGTAGCTGATATGAATTTTGAGACTGTTCCGACAATTCCGAAAGCAATTATGGACAGAGCGGCACACCCGGCATATGGATACTTCAGCCCGGTAGAAGAGTATTATGATTCGATCATCCGCTGGCACAAGATCCGTAATAATGTAGAAGGTCTGATGCCGGAGTATATCGGATATGAAAATGGAGTATTAGGCGGGGTGATCTCGGCACTGACAGCATTTGCGGCACCGGGAGATGCGGTACTTCTCCATAGTCCGACCTATATCGGATTTACGAAATGCATCACGGAGAACGGATATAAGATCGTACATAGCCCTCTGAAAAAGGACGAAAAGGGAATCTGGCGCATGGACTATAAAGATATGGATGCAAAATTAAAAGCCAACAACATCCATGTGGCGGTTTTCTGCAGTCCGCATAATCCGACCGGACGTGTCTGGGAGCGCTGGGAGATAGAAGAGGCTATGGAAGTATATAAGAATAACGAATGTGTTGTGATCGCAGATGAGATCTGGTCAGACCTGATCTTAAAAGGAAGCCGGCACATTCCGACACAGTCGATCAGTCCGGATGCCAGAAACCGTACGATTGCATTCTATGCACCGAGCAAGACTTTTAATCTGGCGGGGTTGGTAGGAAGCTATCACATTGTCTTTAACCGAATGTTACGTGACCGTCTGGAGGCAAAATCCAGAAAGTCACATTATAATACGATGAATGTACTGTCCATGCATGCGCTGATCGGAGCCTACGAGGCAGAAGGATATACCTGGGTGAATGAACTTTGTCAGGTGTTGTCGGAAAATGTAGAGTATGCGGTCAATCATATTCGTGACTATTACAGAGGAATCAATGTCAGCAAGCCGCAGGGAACTTACATGTTGTTCCTGGACTGTGAGGACTGGTGTGAAGAGAATTACAAGTCATTGGATGAATTGTTGAAAGCCGGCTGGGATGTCGGTGTTGCATGGCAGGATGGAAGACCGTTCCATCAGGAATACGGAATCCGTATGAATCTAGCACTGCCGCTTAGCAGAGTGAAAGAAGCATTTGAACGTCTGGATGAGTATGTATTTCATGTGTAAAGAGCCGGGAATGAAAGAAGTGAGGGAAATTGAAAAATATTATTGTATCATTTAATGTAATCGCACCTGTATTTTTTCTTATGGTGTTAGGATATCTGTTAGTCAATTATACCTCTCTGGCAGACCGTAAGCTTACAAAACAGGCCAATGCGATTGTTTTTAAGATATTTTTGCCGTGTATGTTATTCTATAATGTCTATCAGAGTGACATCGGGGCAGAAATTCACAGCAGGATTAAGCTGTGTATCTGGGCGGCAGGCGGACTTCTGATCCTGTTTGTACTGCTCTGTCTAATCGTTCCAAAGGTTGTGAAGCAGGAAAATCAGCAGGGAGTCGTGATTCAGGGAATCTTTCGCAGCAATTACGTAATCTTCGGAGTTGCGGTTGTGCAGAATATGTATGGAGCAAAAAGCACAACAACGGCGGCGATTTTAAGTGCGATCCTTGTACCGATGTATAATTTTCTGGCAGTAGTTGCACTCTCGATTTTCGGAGAAAAGAGGGAGACAGACTGGAAGAAGATTATTCTTGATATTGTGAAGAATCCGCTGATCATATCTTCGGTGTTGGGAATTATATTTTCGCTGTTGGGAATCAGACTTCCGACGGCAGTGGATACAACGGTTCAGGATCTGGCAAAGCTTTCAACGCCGATTGCATTCATGATCCTGGGAGGTGATCTGGACTTCTCAAAGTAAAAGGAAACTTAAAAGTTGCATCAGTGGTACTGACGATCAAGCTTGTGATTTTACCACTTATTATGATCCCGATGATCGTTATGATGGGATACAGGGATGCGGATCTGTTGTCAGGCCTGCTGGCATATCAGACTCCGGTTGCGGTATCCAGTTATATCATGGCACAACAGGCGGGAGCGGATGGACAGCTTGCCGGACAGCTGGTGGTGTTCTCATCGGTGCTTTCGATCTTTACGTTGTTTGTGACGATATTGATATTGCGGACGATAGGATTGCTTGGGATTTAATTCAGAAAGGCACGACGACCCGGACCTGCATAAAAAGTAGGAAGCCGTTCCTGTTCAGGTTCCGTCGGCGGGAAATACTAAAGCGTCAAAATTATGCTAAAAACGGGCTTCCGAAA
>ENA-OPYU01000201-OPYU01000201.1-human-gut-metagenome-genome-assembly--contig:-NODE-201-length-24425-cov-6.203679_pt1 | contig 24425 bp, 27 predicted proteins | sample MGYA00242637_ERZ504482 | MGnify/ENA primary metagenome ERZ504482 (study PRJEB26092, sample SAMD00036237) | human gut metagenome | host: Homo sapiens | study: EMG produced TPA metagenomics assembly of... | reverse complement strand
ATTTTGAGCTTTTCTCTACTGGATAAAACACCTGTAAGAGAGATACTTACCGATTGCGATTACAAAAATGTCAAAGAACTAAATTATAAACAATTGAAAATCAGCTGGGACTAAGTGCCCAGCAGTGATCGCAGGTGTGAACTATGCATTCGATGAAAATAATTCAATCGGAGTAAAATATACATTGAAAGCCAATCCGGATGCCCGCTATCACACTATATTTAATTCGGATGTATATGCCGACGGCACGCATTATGACTATCTGGCGAATGATATCAATGCCACTGCGTATTATAATCCCTCGCATTCGGTAAATGTTTATTATAAGGGGATGGCGGGAAAAATCGGAGATTGATTTTAATGCGGATTATCTGTTTGACAAAAAACGGAGACAATACGATACAACGTGAAGAAAGCAGCAATAAGGAAGATAGGGTTGTCACTTCTACCAATACATTGAGAAGTGAACTCTTTGCTGCCAAACTGGTGCTGAGCCGTCCGCTGCTTGGAGGAAATGTCATGATAGGGGCTGAATACAGTCATACGGAGCGGCAGGATGATTATGTGAATCCGGAAGGTTATGTGCCGACTTCATTCAGTGAACTGAAAGAGCAGAATATCAGTCCGTTTTTAGAGTATAGCCGCAATACCCCCATAGGGCAACTTTCCGTGGGGGGACGTTATGAGTGGGTGAACTTTAATTATTATGAGGATGGGAAATATATGGAAGGACAAAGCCGGAATTTCAGTAATTTCTTTCCGAGTGTTTCATTGGGTTCTGAAATAGGCGGAGTGCAGTTGCAGCTTAGTTATGCGGCGAAGACGCGTCGTCCGTCCTACCAGCAGTTGAGCAATAATGTGACGTATGCCAATAGGTTCACGCTTCAGTCCGGCAATCCGTTATTGGAACATGAGGTGGTGCATAACGTTTCTTTGATGGGGGCATGGAAGTTTATGCAGTTCAGTGTGGATTATAATGACAGAAGAAATGCAATCATTTACTGGGGGGAACAAATGGAGTATAATCCGGCGGTAATGCTTATTTCTTTCAAAAATCTCCATAGCTTGAAATCTGTTTCGGCATTCTTGTCATTGGCGCCTAAGTTTGGAATCTGGTCGCCGCAATTGAATTGGGGAGTGCAGAAACAATGGCTGGATCTGGAGACTACCGATGGATTGCTGAAGATGAACAAACCGATGTTTACGGGGGCTTTTAATAATACATTTAATTTTAATCACGGTTGGATAGCTTCGGTGGAAATGAATTATCAAAGTAAAGGCGATATGGAGAATTGTTCGGAAACCAAGAATATTTTTATGTGGATGCCGGGGTTACAAAGTTCTTTTGGGGGGATAGGATGTCTGTGAAACTGAGTGGTACGGATTTGTTTCATGGCATGAAGTCGGGAAACCGTATGTATTATAACCGGGCATCTTCTTTGCAAATTAATAACTATGATAGTAGGAAAGTGATGCTGACGGTACGCTATAAATTTAATGCTACGCGTAATAAATATAAGGGTAGTGGTGCCGGAGAGAGTGAGAAGGAAAGATTATGAGTGCCTACTTTTCACATCTCATTTGTTCTTACCCAGCTTATATACCATTTGGCGGAATAAAGGTACGTTTAACCATATATATTCGTACCAATGTTCTACCTTTCTTTTCCATAGTTTGCTCCAGCTATATATTTCCCACCATTTTAGATGGAGATTTGCCGAATTCATAAAATCTTGTGTGGGAAAGAGGGTCAGGGCTATTCCTTTTATCCATAATGTTTTCATTTCGTCCGCCCAATATTGCATGAGTCCGAATTCCGGTTCCCAGATAATGAATCGGGATTCATGAATGCCGTAACAGACTACATATCCCGGTACATTGAAATCATTGAGAGTGAAAAGGATGATGGGAAGTTTTCTTTGTGTTAATTGATGAATGTTTTGCAAACATATTTCGGCTTTCATGCCGGAATATATAGCCCCTTGTTTCATTCCTGCCAAGGTAAGCTTTCCATTTATTTTGCACCATTCGGTTAATGTATGTATGTCCGTTTCTTTTCCGTTGTAATATTTTATGACAGTGAGTAGGCAAGCTACCTCTACAGGGCACTTGGCATTGGAACGGACAAATGATTTCTTTATTTTATCAAGTTCGTATTCTGTCATAACCCGGTTTGTTTTATAAGAGGAAACTCATGGAGCGGCCGCAATCACTTAAAAAAGGAAATTCATTGGAGCGATTAACGTTCATTTGGACGTGGAAGTAGGTATGAACGCTGAATTACTTTAATAAATGTGCGGCCGGGTGTCCGCATGAGTTATATCTGTTACGTTCTGCTCTTTCTATTAACATATCGGCTATTTTGTTTATTTCCCGATTTTTACGTTCAAAGAAATCGCATAACTCTTTCGCTTTTTGTGTTAGTGTTATTTTATTTTGTAATGCATATTCTATTTGTTGCTCCAATTTCATCGGAGTTATGTTTATCATATTTTTAGGCGAATATCTCAGTACCGGTATTTGAGCAAAGGTACAATCCAGCCATACATCAGAATATGAGTCGGTCAAAGCCAAATCGCATAATGGCAATATGGTGTTAAGGTTCAGCGTGCGGAATAATTCCATGTTGCCGGGCAATTCAAACGATTGATATACATTTTGTATGTCGGTTAATAATATGAATTGGTACCGGGGATTTCTGATGGAACTTCTTTTTATAACTCTATAAAAATCTTCTAGTATCTTTGAATTTTTATTTCCTTTTCCCAATAATCCGACAATAATATTTCTTCCTTGTCTTTTTTTGATATCCTGCAATCTCTTTGCCAACGATTCCACACGTGGTCCGGAACCAGATGACAGGTAGGGAGTGGGTGGCAGATAAAGTACAGAAATATCTTTGTCCTGTATGTTTTTTTTGGGTTCGGCAACTGCATGGCTATGAAAATATAGTCAATGGCTAGCTGCCGATAAAGGGAGGCATGTGCTGCATGCCGACAATCTAGAAGCGTTAGGTCGGGCTTTAACCAACGGAAATCATCTGGATAAAGTACGCAGTTGCTTATTCCTTTATTATATAGTACAGGCGTAAAAGCAGGGTTTGAGGTATAGGTATAGTATACCTCTTGTTTCTTTTCCCGCAATATCCCTGCTAATTTGATGGTTATCAATAGCTGGCTTTTGTCTGGTGTTATGTCAAGAAGGAAATTCAGCATATATTATTGCGCTAATATGGATTTGTTTAATGAACTTTTTGGACAAATTATATTCATAGAAATTGGAACATGAAAGTTCCAATTTCTAATGAATCAAGTTAGCGGTTTAGGTATATTTTAGTCGGGTTATGAAAACAGGTCTGTCACTCTTGAGTGAAATATCCCGTTAAATGTCCGGAAGGTGTACCTGTTATTTCTAGTTTATATTCTCCTGCAGGGAAATTTGCAATAGAAATTGTGATGTAAGCGCTCTGTACTTCAGGAATATTATTTTCATAAACGACGCTCCCTTTTGCCATATCTGTAATGCGGATGGTCATATCACGGTCGGGTGATACGTTCTTGACAGTAAGGAGATAGCCATCGGTAAATACAGTTATGGGGCAATTGGTAGTCGCACTTCTAATAGGATCATCCCATCTGCCATCCAATTCTACATCTTTAACAGGAGTTTCTGTTGTATTGGCCTGTGCAGGCAAAATACCTATTAATGTAGTTATGATAATAACTATACTCCATATCCTTTTCTTTATACTTTTTAACTTCATAATTTTATGTTTTAATTGTTTTGTTTGAGGCAAAGTTAGAGGATAAATTTTAAAAAATCGTGCAGATATCATGTGGACAAATGAAAAAATGGTAATAAGTTAATAACTAGCTTATTACCTTTTTTTCATAGGGAGGTGATATAGACAATTGTTTATTTTTAGTATTCCATAAGCCATAAATCAAGGCTTTGATTTTCGCCTAATGAACCTATTTCTTGTACGATGCGTTCTTTTAATCTTAACTTCCTTTTGGACACAGATGTGGGCGAGATGGCTAACATGTTGGCGATGTCACCGTTGCTGAATCGTAGTTTTATCAAACAGCATATTTGTATATCACCATCTGTTAAGGAAGGTATTTGATGGTATAGTCTTTTAGTATAGTTATCGAATAATAAATCTATTTTTCTTTTATTTCTTGCCATAGTTGGTCGTCTATATACTTTGTTGTTTTTAGTTTATTGAATAATTCTGTCTGATTAATGAGTTGGTTACATAAAAAATGCCTCGCGTTTATGTAGATACTGGTTTTCCTCTGATAGATGTTCCATTGCTTCCAGTTCTTTCGACTTTTCTTTTAATGATTGGGCATAATTGCTTATATGATTTTGCAGTTTATTGTTCTCCAGTTTCAGCATTTCATTCTGTTGTTGTATTTCTTGTCGTATTTTATTTTGTTCTTTCCATTGTTCTTTTATCTCTTGGCTTCCTTCCATTTGGATCGTAAGTTCTTCTATCCGCATTTTGTTGCGGTTTATCAATGTCTCATTTTCATGTATTTTCATAGTGAAATAACGAATTTTTTCCTTCTTTCTCCAATATCTCTTGTTTTTGAGAGACTATTTTTTCCGTTGGTATAGATAGTTTGTTATTGCTATGATGAAAGACAAAATGATTAAGGCGATGAGCACATTGCGTATGATCCGGTCTTTCTTTATTTGTGACAGATTATTTTCATTAATTATTTTTTGGCTGATCATATTTTTGCTTGCATCTCTATTAATGCTTTATTGCGATCAGTTTTACCTATTGAATCTTGATAGAACCATAGTTTATTACTGTACTCTACTGCCTTTTTGTAATCTTTTTCTTCTTGACTAATATAAAATAGTGCTTGATAGGCGCTACGGGCTGTATGGATATTAGGTGACAGGGAGGCTTGGTTTAAGTAAAAAATACGCAGAATCGTACATTTTTAAATAGCGATAAGTATCTCCCAGTGAAAATATCCTTTGATCAGCTTTTTTTTATTTTAATACAATCTTTTGCATACTGAAGAGCCATTTTTATTTTCTCCTGTTTTAAGAAATAAAAACTGGTTTCGTTCATGGCGCTTGCCAATATGGTAGGATAGTTATTCACTTGTCCTATTTTTATGGCTTTTTCATAATATTCTATCGCTTTATTATATTGTTTTTTTCTGTGAAAATGCTCTAGCGATATAGATGAAAGAGAAAGCTATGTATGTTTGGTTGTTGGATAATTCGGCATTATGATGTGCTTTTTCAAAATATTCCATAGCATAATCATTTAGTTTTCGATATAGATACATTAGTCCTATCTCTGAATTGATAAGAAAGCCTAATTGATAATCATTTGTTTTCTCTATTTCAGTTGTTGCTTCTAGATAAAATGACAATGCATCTTCGGCATGATGACTTTCATGGCACAAGATACCTTTATAATATAGTGCCAATGCCTTTCTTTGTGCATTATCTTGATTAATGAAATAAGAATAAGCGATATTTATTAAAGAATCGGATTGTTCAATTTGGTTTTTATATTGAGCTTGTGTCATCAATAATGCCCATGTGGCATATTGTTCATTGTTAGAAGGATTGTCAGGTTGTATGCCCTGTAATATATGCAGTGCGCTGTCGGGATATCTGTACATTATTGCTTCTGCTTTTGCCAATTCGGGTTGGAAGGTTGTGGTGTAGTTCTTATTGTGTGTACAGGATATCAGACTGGTAATTATGCTAATTATTAGCCCTGCATGTTTGAAGCTGCTCATAGTAATCATTTCTATATTATTGGTGATAGGAATCTTATAGGATATGTTGCGTAAGTGAATGAATTTGTTGATTTTATAGGAAAAGTTTGAAGGTTGATATTTTTTGATTTATCCTGCCATGGGATAATATAAAGGAATGTGTCTGAATTATTTGAAATATAGAATTAAAAAAATTCAGACATATCCCTTCATTACAGTTGAGGTAACCCTTTGAATTTGCCGGTATACCATTTTAAAAGTAGTTAAAATCCTAACTTTAATTTTACAAACTGTTTGATGAATTGTACTGTTCCGTCAATCCCCAATACGGACGAATCAATACATAAGTGATAAGTTTCGGCAGCTCCCCACGTTTTGTAACTATAATAATTATAGTAAGCTGACCGTTTTTTATCTGCTTTTTCCATCAATTCCTCAGCGGCTTCTGTAGAAATATGATGGATATGCATCAATCTTTCTATGCGTGCTTCTTTGGAGGCAGAAACGAATATATTGACGCAACGGGGATGGTCACGCAAAATGTAGTCGGCACATCGGCCGACAAACAGACACGATTGTTTTTCTGCCAGTTCACGTATTACATCGCTTTGTATTTTGAACAAAGCGTCATTGCTCAGACAACTGCCATAGGGAATGGCTCCGTCGCTGATAAAAGGAAAACGTGTTCCGAATAAACCGCCGATGATGCTTTGAGAAGCTTTTTCATCTGCTTTTTCAAAGAATTCCTTGCACAGGCCGCTCTCTTCTGAAGCTAGCTTGATTAATTCTTTATCGTAAAAGGCGATACCAAACTCTTGAGCCAGTTTTTCGCCTATCTCTTTTCCTCCGCTGCCTAGTTGGCGTCCTAGGTTGATAACATAATGCTCGTTCATAGTCGTTGTCTATTGATTATGTGGACAAATATAAGGAAACTAATTTTTAATTCTTAATTTTCAACTTTTAATTTGTTACCGTGGGTATTAAAAATCTTGAACTGGCGGTAAAGCATGACTCCTGCGACAATACTTGCCGCCAAGTCTGATATTGGCATACTCCACCAAATTCCTGCCGATCCCCAGAAAAGAGGGAGCAGGATGATGCAGGGGAGCAAGAATAATAACTGCCGGGTTAATGATAGGAAGATGGCTTTACCAGCCATGCCGATACTTTGAAAAAAATTGGACGTTACCATCTGAAACCCGATAATGGGAAAAAATATGACCACAATGCGTAAACCGGTAGCTGATAGCTGTATCAGTCCCTCATGAGTGGTAAAAGCGGATACGGCCAATTCGGGCATCAGTTCACCTACTAGAAAACCGGTTGTTGTAACGGTGGTGGCACCATAAATGGTAAGTTTTAATACTTGGTTTACACGATGATATTGTTGGGCGCCAAAATTATAACCGGCTATGGGTTGCATACCTTGATTCAGCCCCATCACGATCATGACGAATAGGAAAACAATCCGGTTTACAATACCAAATGCGCCAATGGCCAGATCGCCATCATATTCTTTCAAACCTTTGTTAATGAAAATTACAATGAAGCATGCTGCCAGATTCATCAGGAACGGAGACATACCGATAGCGATGGTGTTTTTTACAATTGTACCGCGCAGTTTGTAAATGCCTCGGTGGAGATGGAGCAATTCGTTCTTGTTTGTGAAGGTTTTGAATTGCCACACCAGTGCGATGATTTGAGCCAGAATGGTGGCAATGGCAGCTCCCTGAATACCCCAATGGAATAGATAGATAAAAATAGGGTCAAGGATGGTATTGATAATTACTGTGGTGATGGTGGCTATCATTGCTTTTTGTGGATGCCCCGAAGCGCGTAGTAAGGCATTCAGTCCCAAATACATATGGGTTATAACATTGCCCAGCAGGATAATGACCATGTAGTCTCGTGCATAGGAGATGGTATCCGGGCTTGCTCCGAAGAAGTAGAGGATAGGATCGAGGAAAAGCAAGGTTAATATACTGAATCCTATACCTATAATAAAGTTCAGCGTAACTACATTGCCCAAAATATTTTGGGCGGTGGCATAATCTTTCTGTCCTAATTTTACGGAAACTAATGTGGAGGCACCCACACCGACCAATGAACCGAATGCAGCCGCCAGATTCATCAGTGGGAAGGTAATAGCCAGTCCTGAAATAGCCAAAGGACCTACACCGTGACCGATGAAGATGCTGTCTACCATATTGTATAGGGAAGATGCCGTCATAGCGATAATGGCGGGAATTGCATATTGTAAAAGTAATTTTCCGATTGGTTGTGTTCCCAATTCTGTGGGGGTTCCTGTTTTTGCCATACTTTATTTTCTGTCTTTTTACCTGTTTAAACTGAATTTGGCTGCAAAGGTACACAAAAAATGAGTGTGAGGGAAAAGTTTGTTTATCTTTGCATCTAAAAAATAAACGGAATAGAATTAATGAATAGTCAAAAAGGAATAGTGGGCTGCTTGCTATTGGCATGCACCTTACAAATGCCGGCACAAGTAAAAACGTATAAGTATCGTGTAAACTTTCGCGATAAGGCAGAAACAACCTATACATTGGACAATCCTTCGGCTTATTTGTCCGAACGTGCTTTGGAGCGTCGCATGAGGCAGAGATTGCCCGTTGATTCTACAGATCTTCCTGTATGTCAGAGCTATATAGATATGCTGGTCGGAAAAGGAGTATGTCCTGTATCCAAAAGTAAGTGGAACAATACAGTGGTGGTGCAGGTATCCGACACATCGGTTATTGATAAAGTGGCGGCATTGCCTTTTGTGGCAGCTGTCCGGAAAGTGTGGACAGCTCCCGACAGTATCCCTGCCCGCAATGCCGACCGTAAAAAAGGAGGTGACCAATAAGGTGACAAAGAGTAATAACTATTATGGGGATGCGTGGCGGCAGATTGCTGTTCATCATGGGGACAGTCTTCACGCTGCAGGTTTTCGTGGGAAGGGGATGCAAATAGCGGTCATTGATGCCGGTTTTTATAATGCTGATGAGATCAGTGTTTTCAAGGGAATGGACTTGTTGGGAACACGCGATTTTGTAAATTCTCACTCGGATATTTATGCCGAGAACTATCACGGCATGAAAGTGTTATCTTGTATGGCTGCCAATAAGCCGAATGTATTGGTCGGCACAGCTCCTGAAGCTTCGTATTGGCTTCTCCGTAGTGAGGATGATGATACGGAACAGCCAGTGGAAGAGGATTATTGGGCGGAAGCTTTGGAATTTGCCGATAGTGTGGGAGTGGATGTGGTTAATACTTCATTGGGATATTATGAGTTTGATGATACGACCATGAATTACCGGTACCGTGATTTGGACGGGCATTATTCATTGATGTCTCATTCCGCTTCTTTGGCTGCCGATAAAGGATTGGTGTTGGTATGCAGTGCCGGAAATTCGGGGCGTGGCACATGGAAAAAAATTCACACCTCCGGGAGATGCGGAAAATGTTATTACAGTGGGGGCGGCGGACCGGAATCTGGTTAATGCTGATTTCTCTTCTGTAGGAAATACTACAGATGGCCGTGTAAAACCGGATGTGATGGCGGTGGGAGTTGCTTCGGCCGTAGCGGGTAATGATGGAACGGTTTCTCATGCCAATGGTACTTCTTTCGCATCGCCTACATTGTGCGGGTTGGTAGCCTGTTTCTGGCAGGCTTGTCCCTGGCTTACTGCCAAGCAGGTGGTGGAGGCAGTGCGGAATGCAGGAGACCGTAAAGAGTATCCGGATAATATTTACGGTTATGGTGTGCCTGATATCTGGAAAGCTTGTCAAATAGAATTAGAGAAGAAAAAATAATGGAAGAACATCCTCTTTCTTTATATGAACTGAATGCGTTGGTTAAGCGCAGCATTCATGCTTGTCTGCCCGATACTTATTGGGTTCAGGCAGAGCTGAGTGATGTACGTTCCAATTATTCCGGTCATTGCTATTTGGAATTTGTACAGAAAGAGCCACGGGGGAATAATCTGATAGCTAAGGCAAGGGGGACTATTTGGAGCAATGTCTACCGTCTGCTGAAGCCTTATTTTGAAGAGGAAACCGGGCAGGCTTTTGTTGCAGGTATTAAAGTGATGGTGAAAGTGGCTGTGGAGTTTCATGAATTGTATGGTTACTCGCTTACTGTGCAGGATATAGATCCTACTTATACATTGGGGGATATGGCGCGTCGCCGTCGCGAAATCTTGAAGCAATTGGAAGAAGAAGGTGTGCTGACTTTGAATAAGGAACTAGAGATTCCTTTGCTGGCGCAACGCATAGCCGTTATTTCCTCGGCTACGGCTGCCGGTTATGGTGATTTTTGTAATCAACTGGAACAGAATTCCTACGGTTTTGTTTTTTATCCGCATTTGTTTCCTGCTATTATGCAGGGGGAACGGGTAGAACAATCTGTCATTACTGCATTGGATGCTATCCATGCCTGTCGTGATGATTGGGATGTCGTGGTTATTATCCGTGGCGGAGGCGCCACGTCCGACCTTTCGGGGTTCGATACATATGAGTTGGCTGCTAATTGTGCCCAGTTTCCTATACCTATTATAACCGGTATAGGGCATGAGCGTGACGATACGGTGTTGGACTTTGTTTCTCATACTCGTGTCAAGACACCTACTGCTGCTGCCGAGTATCTTATAAATCATTTGCACGACACTGCCAAGGTTCTTGAAGATTATGCATCGGCTGTACTTCATACTATCTCTACCCGTATGGAACGGGAAAATACCCGGCTGAACCGGATGGTAGAACGTATTCCCATGCAGACGCGGATGAGGCTGAAAGAGGAACATTATCGCCAGGAACGAATCATGAAGCATTTGGAAGTAGGCCTGCAATCCCGTCTGACAAAAGAGACCCATTGTTTGAAAATGGTGGAGACTCAGTTGGGCATCGTTTCACAGCGTCGTCTGGTAAAGGAAAAGCATCGGCTCCAACTTTTGGAGCAGGAATTGAAGGCGGCATCTCCCGAAAATTTGTTGAAAAGGGGATATAGTATCACGCTGAAAAATGGCAAAGCGGTGATCGATGCTTCTGCATTGCAGCCGGGGGATGAACTTACCACTCGTTTTGCCAAAGGAGAAATAAAGAGTATAGTAACTAAAAAATAAAACGAAGTATGGCAGCAAAGAAACAAACCTATGAGCAGGCAATGAAACGTCTGGAAGAAATCGTATCACGCATAGATAGTAATGAGTTGGATATAGACAGTTTAAGTGTAAATCTGAAAGAGGCACAAGAGTTAATTAAGTTTTGCCGGGATAAACTTTATAAAGCCGATGAGGAGATAAAGAAAATGTTAGATAATAATGTATCAATGTGACAATATGCTAATGTGGCAATTGGCTGCGTTGTATTCCGCATGGCATATTTGCACATTAGCACATTGAGACATATAGGCAAATTATAAAAGCTATAAATAAAAATGCTATTTTGATTGGAATTTGCAAATATAAAACGTAATTTTGCTCTCATTCGTAAATAATAACATAATTAAGATACACTATGAAAGAGATTGATTGGGCAAATCTGTCCTTCGGCTATATGAAGACAGACTATAATGTACGTTGCTACTATCGTGATGGTGCATGGGGAGAGTTGGAACTTTGTTCGGAGGAAACGTTGAATATTCACATGGCTGCCACTTGTCTACACTATGGACAAGAAGCGTTTGAAGGGTTGAAAGCTTATCGTGGAAAAGACGGTAAAATTCGTATTTTCCGTCCTGAAGCCAACGCGGAGCGTTTGCAAAGTACTTGTGACGGTATCCTGATGCCGGAACTTCCTACAGAAAAGTTTGTGGCCGCTATAAAGAAGGTGGTGAAAGCCAACGAGCGTTTCATTCCTCCATACGAAAGTGGTGCGGCTCTTTATATTCGTCCTTTACTGATTGGTACAGGTGCTCAGGTGGGGGTTCACCCTGCCAATGAATATCTATTTGTGGTATTCGTAACTCCGGTAGGTCCTTATTTCAAAGGTGGTTTTTCTACTAATCCTTATGTTATTATCCGTGAGTTCGATCGTGCCGCGCCTTATGGAACCGGACGCTTTAAGGTGGGCGGTAACTATGCTGCCAGCCTGCGTGCCAATAAGAAAGCCCATGATTTGGGATATTCGTGCGAATTCTATCTAGACGCCAAAGAAAAGAAGTACATTGACGAGTGTGGTGCGGCTAATTTCTTCGGCATTAAAAATAATACTTACATTACACCAAAATCATCTTCTATTCTGCCTTCTATAACGAATAAGAGTTTGATGCAGCTGGCCGAGGATTTGGGTATAAAGGTGGAATGTCGTCCGGTTCCTGAAGAAGAACTGGAAACCTTCGAGGAAGCAGGGGCTTGCGGTACGGCGGCTGTTATCAGTCCTATCCAGCGTATTGATGATTTGGAAAACAAGAAATCGTACATTATCTCTAAAGATGGAAAGCCGGGTCCTGTTTGTACAAAACTGTATAACAAACTGCGTGCTATCCAGTATGGTGATGAACCTGATACACATAATTGGGTGACAGTTTTAGACTAATAGAAAAATAGATTCTTATGAAAACAAATTCAGAATTGAAGAATCGGGCAATCGATGCGTTGACCGGTAATTGGGGATTGGGTGCGGTTATTACCTTGGTTTATGGACTGGTGATGAATACCCCTACGCTGCCCTATCGTATTATGGAGTCGGTGGCTTCGTCCTCCTTTAGTCTCATTGCTTTGTTGCTCCTACCCTTGGGATTCGGCTATACTGTCCTTTTTTTGGATGTGATTCGTGGAATAAAGCTGGATTTTGCCCGTCTTTTCGACGGGTTTAAAGACTACGGACGGATATTGGGTACAATGCTACTGACTACAGTCTATACATTCCTGTGGACGTTGCTGCTTGTCATTCCGGGCATCATGAAGTCCTATTCATATGCCATGACGCTCTTTATTCTGAAAGATTATCCGGAGTTGCAGTACAATGCTGCCATAGAGAAAAGTATGGCGATGATGTCCGGTCATAAGATGAAGATGTTCTTGTTGGATTTGAGCTTCATTGGTTGGGCTATTTTGTGCTGTTTTACTTTGGGTATCGGTTTCTTGTTCTTGGCTCCCTATGTAGAAGCATCACATGCTGCCTTCTATGAAGATTTGAAGAAAGAATTGGGAGAGTCCGTTGAGGCAATTTCTGAATAATATAGAAAATAGAAAGAGAAGAAAAATAGACCTGCAAGTGAATTGCAGGTCTATTTTTTTTTCTCTTTCACAGGATATTCCTACCTTTGCCTGTGGAAACAAATAATGATAGACTAATTTTCATGGGAAAAGGAAAACTGGAGAAATTTGCTGATATGCGGGAGTATCCGCACGTGTTTGAATACCCTTATTCGGTGGCCGATAACGTTACGTTCGATATGAAGGGGAATTGGAACCGTGACTTTTTTAAGAACGATAATCCGATAGTTCTGGAACTGGGATGTGGACGAGGTGAATATACCGTAGGGCTGGGAGGTATGTATTCCGATAAAAACTTTATCGGTGTAGATATAAAAGGGGCCCGTATGTGGACCGGTGCGACGGAAGCGCTGAAAAATGGCATGAAGAATGTGGCTTTTTTGCGTACCAATATCGAAATCATCGATCGTTTTTTTGCTCCGAGCGAGGTGAGTGAGATATGGCTGACTTTCTCTGATCCACAGATGAAGAAAGTGACTAAACGTCTTACTTCCACATACTTTATGGAACGTTATCGCAAGTTTTTGAAGCCGGATGGGCTAATTCACTTGAAGACCGACAGTAATTTTATGTTTACTTACACCCGCTATATGGTAGAGGAAAACAAATTGCCGGTAGAGTTTATGACCGAAGATTTGTATCATTCCGGTTTGGTGGATGACATACTAGGCATCCGTACCTATTATGAACAACAATGGTTGGATCGTGGTTTGAATATAAAATATATGAAGTTCCGTCTGCCGCATGAGAAGGAGTTGCATGAACCCGATGTGGAAATAGAATTGGATGAGTATCGCAGTTACAACCGCAGTAAACGAAGCGGGTTGAAAACAAGTAAATAATAACAGAATGATGACTTTATATCCGAAATTGATTTTGGACGCTTTGGCAACAGTGCGTTATCCTGGAACGGGAAAGAATTTGGTGGAAGCGGAGATGGTTGCCGATAATCTTCGCATTGACGGCATGTCGGTAAGCTTTTCGTTGATTTTTGAGAAACCGACCGATCCGTTTATGAAATCTATGATAAAGGCTGCCGAAACAGCTATTCATACTTATGTTTCACCTGATGTACAGGTAACTATTGCGACAGAGAGCCGCCAAGCGGCGCGTCCCGAACCGGGCAAGCTACTCCCGTTTGTTAAAAATGTGATTGCTGTTTCATCCGGAAAGGGTGGGGTAGGAAAGTCTACTGTGGCGGCTAATCTGGCAGTGGCTCTGGCTAAATTGGGCTATAAAGTGGGGTTGTTGGATGCTGATATTTTCGGTCCTTCTGTACCTAAAATGTTTCAAGTGGAAGATGCTCGTCCCTATGCCGAACAGATTGATGGTCGTGATTTGATTATTCCGATTGAAAAAATATGGTATCAAATTGCTTTCCATTGGTTTCTTTGTTGATCCTGATCAAGCAACTTTATGGCGTGGTGGTATGGCTAGTAATGCATTGAAGCAATTAATCGGAGATGCGGACTGGGGCGAGTTGGATTATTTTATTCTTGATACTCCTCCGGGTACTAGTGATATTCATCTTACTTTGGTGCAGACTTTGGCTATTACAGGAGCTGTTATTGTCAGCACCCCCCAACAGGTAGCTTTGGCTGATGCACGCAAAGGAATCAATATGTACACCAATGACAAAGTAAATGTACCTATTTTGGGACTGGTGGAGAATATGTCATGGTTTACTCCTGCCGAACTTCCTGAAAATAAATATTTTATCTTTGGAAAAGAAGGAGCCAAGCAATTGGCGGAAGAAATGAATGTGCCTTTGTTGGGACAAATCCCTATTGTACAGAGTATTTGTGAGAATGGTGATAAGGGTACTCCCGCTGCTTTGAATGAGAACAGCATTACCGGACGTGCATTCATAGAGTTGGCTGAAAATGTTGTGAAGCAGACTGAGAAGCGTAATGCGGAGCAAGCGCCGACGCACATTGTGGAAATGAAGAAATAATTTGAAATATGTTTTTGGGATGAAAAGAGGCTGTTCGAAACAGCCTCTTTTCTGTTTTTATACTCTTTATTGCAGTTTGAAAGTTACAGGAACAGTATATCTGCAACGTACTGTTTTGTCTTTTTACAGTTGCCGGCTTCCATTTCGGCATGGATTTTACAACTCGTGCTGCTTCAGCATCTAGTTCGGGGCTAATGCTGCGTACAATGCTTACATGATCTACCGAACCATCTTTTTCAATAACCATCTGTACGATTACTTTACCTTGCGTTCCCTCCTTTTGAGCTGTTGTGGGATATTTTATGTTTCGTGCCAAATGTTGTAAGCAAGCTGCCATACCTCCGGGGAATTCAGGCATATTGTCTGCTATCTGGTATACGGGATCTTCTCCGACAAGAAGTAATCTTACTAGTTCCGGATTTTCCATATCTTTGATGGGACAGAGTTCTTTTACCGTGAATTTTCCTTCCTGATAACCTTTATGGTTAATGGCAATGGTTTCGCCTACTCCTACTGTTAACTGAGCTTCTCCATGAGCGTTTGTCGTGGCTTTGGCATTTGTTGAAGAAGAAATAAGTTCTGCTCCTGCCAGTTGTTGGTTATCATTATTAGATATTTGTAACTTGACCCGTATTTGTTTGCCGGCTTTGATGTAAGCGGCAATATCATCATCAGTATCAAAGATGGCAGTAACATTTGGTTTGTTTGCTGAAAGTAGAAGTGATTGATGTTTGGAACTTTTAGGAGAGGAAACGTCTAGGGAAACATACTTGGGAGTCGTCATATCCACTTCTATGGTAGCTTTTCCTTCTGCATTGGTTTTGAAAGTTTTCACTTCATCACTCGGTTTGATTTGCAGAGTAACATTAGGTTGAGGCTTACCTTCACTATTGGTTACGGTAATAGTGAAAGTCACTAGACCTTGTACTGTGTTGACAAAAGATGCCACTTCTTCCCTTTCGGGGCGTGGGGTGCTTTCTTCCGTGGAATAGATTAACCTTTCGGCTGTCCGTGCCACGGTTTCAATGTTGCTGACCAAGAGTAGAGCAGCAGTCAGCGGTGCAAACAAGGCATATTTGATATGCCCTGTGGTGCGGGTTCATTTTTTTGTTCATCACTTTTTAATTCTGATTTTTTAAGTGTGATAAGTTGAAATTATTATATAAACCGGTTTGTCTGTTCTGGTTGGCTAATCCCAAAAGGTGATATTGATATGCTTTCTTATTTGTGCCGGATTCCATTACTTTATGATCGGCAAGGTATTCTAGATTGAGTCTGATCTCTGTTTTCATTAGCCATGCAAAAGGATTCATCCAGCAAATGATATTTACTATTTCACTGATAATGACATCTATGGAATGCCATTGGCGGACGTGGGTCTGTTCGTGCGTCAGGATTTCTTGTTTTTCATCTTCTTTCAGTTCGGGCAGATAGACGAAAATCCATTGCCAGAAAGAGAATGGATTGGCAGGTTCTGATAGACTGCGTATGGATATTTGGTCTACATTTATACTCTTGCTTTTTAAGACAAGGTGGAAAATACTACTTAGTTGGATCATAAATCGTGCGGATAATAAAAGGATTCCAATCCAATAGATGAACTTTATTATATCAAGCAGGCCGGGTGTGGGAATAGCAACAGGAGTTGTGACTACTGTGGCAGTGGAAGTATTTGTTTCTGTTAGCATCATCAGTGTGTAGTAATCTGCCAGTTCATTGATGGCAGGTTGTTCTTTCACCCATGCTTGCATATCCATTAGCGGATAAAGAAAAGAGAGTGCAAGAAAACTCAGCAGTGCGATACGACGCCATTGGAAGAAAGTGTCGCGACAGCAGAACAGCTTATAGAAAGCATAGAATAAGGCGATGCCTATATTTACTTTCAGCATGTAAATGAGTTCGGGAGCTGTAGTTATCATAATATTTATGAATTTAGCAAGGTTATTTATCTTCTTCTTTTTCTATCAGGTCAATAATGTCTTTCAAGTCGGTTGCGGAGATTTTTTGCTCTTTAGCGAAGAAAGATACCATTTCCTTATACGAGTCGGCAAAATAGTTTCGGACCACACCACTTACAAATGTGCGTTTGTATTCACTTTGTTTCACTACAGGGGTGTATTGATAGGTGTTACCGAAGCGCTTGGCTGTAACATAACCTTTTCTTTTCAGGTTGGTCACTATAGACGCTACCGTAGTGTAAGGTGGTTTAGGTTCGGGAAATTTAGCAACTATGTCTTTCACGAAACATTCTCCCATGCTCCAAATATGAAGCATCACTTCTTCTTCTTGTATCGTTAGCTTTTCCATAAGAAAATGAATTGATTACGATGTTTTCGCAAATCTACGAAATTTTCGTAATAAACAAAAGGAACGGAAGTTAATTAGTGTGAATATAGATTGTGGACAAATAAAAGAACAAAGTGAAGAATCCAGCTGTGATAGATTGAAGCGGACTCTTCACTTTGGCATGAAAATGACAGATGAAGTAAAGTTTATTTTTTGTGTAGGATATAATGGTCTGCTAACTCTCCTGTTATTGCCTGTTTGTCTTGATTGAGAGCGGTCAGGGTATTCTCACCGACTTTATAATATTGCTTATCCTCTCCATTAATTAAAGTCATAATATTACCTTCAACGGAGTAAGTTCCATATTCTTTGAAAGTAGCATCCTGCCGGTCAATGTATTCTGATATCAACTCAAAAGTCTTGTCTTTTTTAATAGTCAGGGTCATGTTGATACCCGGACAGTCGGCAGCTGGAAAGGTTCCGGTGTAAGTACCGTCATAATCCAATGAATTTTCTGCATTGTGCATATCCGTTGTTTCGGTGGAGGTTGCAGAATCGTTAGTGTTTTTGGGGTTACTGTTACATGAAGTAATCAGTAGGCATACGCATGCCAGAATAAAAAGTTTTTTCATCCTAAATAATTCATTTGGTTTTTAATTTATAAACAAATTCAGACGATATTTGTTTTGCGTCTTTTCTTAATCTCTTTTAATCTTTCGTATACATGTCTGCGGCTTAAGGTGATCTGACGACGGTATACGATGCAGGTGGTAAGGAAATAAACGCCTGTTTGTATCCACAATATCCGGTACTCTGTCAGTACATCGGTCAGTGTGGCACCCATATTGTTAATGCGTACAAAACCGTTGATGCCGAAAGTGGAAGGGAACAGCCATGAAATCACCTCCCAGAATTTAGGAATGGCAGTACCTGGCCACGAGATACCTGAGATAAATAGTAACGGCACTGAGGTAAATACGTAGATCATCATACAGGCTTCCCGATGGTGAATAAAGATAGAACAAGTCATCGCGAAAAAATGCATGCCAGTATGTAAGGAAACATGAATGCCGCTAGGGTTCCAGCTTGAGCTATTTGTACCAGGCTGAACATTTTGGGAACAAGGCAGAGCATATAGGTAGCCATGACAGCATATATCATAAGGTAAGTCAGTGATTTGCCTAAAACAATGCGCAGCGTGCCATGATAATGGCGGCTCATGGGGATAAGGTCTCGAAAACGGTTGTTCTCACGAGCAGTTCCGGCAGATAGACCTACTCCTAGCAGTAAAGTTTGTTGGATAATCAATATCAGTACGGCGGGTATCAGGAAGCTGGCAAAACCGTTCTGCGGATTGAAAATGGAAATATCCTCATACGCTATGGGAGACGTGCTCACTTCATCTTGTCGGATGGTTGTGTTGTCGGAGCGTTCTATCTTTATCTGTTTGTTCATCATCAGCGAGGCATTGGTGTTGGCTGTCAGCATGGCTTTGTAGTATAGCATACCGCTCATGTCACAGTAGATGGTAACATGGGTTTGAACTCCTTTAGTAATGTCGCGGCTGAAGCTTTCAGGAATATAGATGATGCCATACACTTTGCCGTTCTTCAATAAAGTTTTTGCTTCTTCCATATCACTGCAATGAGATACTATTTCCAAGTCGGCACCTGCATCTACCAGACGCAGGTATTCACGGCTGAGGCTGGAACGGTTATTATCTACTACAGCAGCAGGAACTTCACGCACTGTTTCATTGGTATATATAAAGGTATAGAGAAGCGGATAGCCTAGTGGTACCAGAATGAAGAAGATAAGTACACCCTGATCCTTCACAACTGCTTTCAGCTCTTGCCACCAGATGTAGAAAAGGTCTTTAGTTCCTTGTGAGATGATATCTTTGAGTTTATATGCTCTCATAACTGCTTGCCGTTTTAGGGAATATATACATAATGTAATAGTACTGTGCGCAGTCTTTTCAGTATAAAGAAAGGCAACAGCATGAATAACATCAACGCGACTATTGAATGCCATGCGTAAATCAGCGGATATCCGTTAAGCGCCAAATCTACATAAATCAGGAAGTAGTGGCGTAACGGGAATAGATTGGCCAGTGCCTGTAACACAGGATTCATTGCCATAACTGGAAAACTCATACCCGATATGGAGAAAGAAATCACTCCCCATAGGGAGGCAGTGCTCAGTGCCAAGCGGACTGTTGTAAACAATCCGAACAGAAATACTCCGAAAGCCTGTGAAGCCAGTACTAATAACAGACCGGCAAACAGCATGGGCAGTATACCGCTATTACAGGGATAGTGCAGGAAACCGTATAGATAAACATTATAGAAGGTGCCCATGACAAAGAAAACTAAAGTCTGAGGCAGCAATTTGCCGGTCAGAGCTACGGTGATGGAATTGCCTGCCATGCCCATCCATTCTTTTTGGGTGTTGGTTTTCATTTCACTTCCAATGGTATAGACGGTGGTCATAAAGATAAGCAGCATCAGAATACCTGGTATGATAGTGTTACTCAAATATACTGAATAGTTGAGCCATGGGTTGTTTAATACATGGGAGTCGATGACTATGGGCTGCAGGAACGCCATGGCTTGGTCTTCTGTAGCTCCTTTGGCATATAAGGTGGCACGGCCGATGGCTCCACCCGCCAGCTCGGACATGGTGCGCTGGTCTTTATAGAGTAATGAACCAGCTACCAGATAGGAATAGTTGGTATAAAAAGAAACCTTGGGTTGGCGGCTTGCTAATGCCTTGTCGGTAGTTCCTTTTGGAATATAGTAGAAAGCATAGATTTTCCCTTGCTGCATGGCTTTGCGGGCATCTGCGAAACTGGGGTAATGCGCTATGATTTTAGTCTGCTGAAAAGCGTCCAGATTACGGATGATGCTGCGTGTGGTAGCTGTGTTGTCCAAATCGACCACACCTGCCGGCATATCCGTAGGGAGTCCGTTCCACATTAATGTAGTAAAGAAGAGGTAACAGAACAAGGGAGCTATGATCATGCAGAACAGATATAGCGGTCTTGTGGCGATGCGGAACACTTCACGCCGGGCTATGCGGAATATACGGTTATGGACAGTATTGTTCATTGTTTGTTATTTCTCGATGATGGCACTCATTCCCGGACGCAATCCGTCTGTTCTCTCTACAGGAACAGCTTTTACCTCGAAGGTCTTCAGGTCGAATTGCCCCGTAGTCTTGGTTGCTTTCCAGGCGGCATATGTACCCAGATCTTTCATATAAGTAATCTTGAATTTTATTTCTTTGTCAAAGGCAGGAATAAATGCGTTAATCTCATTTCCTACGGTAAAGTCTTTTAGGAAATCTTCGCGTACATTGAATGTTACCCACATGTCATTCAAGCGGGCCACGTTCATAATGGGGGCACCGGTACCTACCAGTTCGCCTGCTTTGGGAAAGATTTCGGTTACTTCTCCATCAGCTGACGCGGTCAGTATCGTTTCGTCTATGTAGGAAGAAACTTCGGCTACAGCACCTTTGGCACGTTCTACTTGGGCTGCGGCTGCGGCTTTGTCTTCACGTTGTGCACCGTTCTTTGCCATTTCGTATTGGGAGCGTGCAGCTTTTTCTGTAGCACTCATGGCATCAAATTGTGCTTTGGCTTCATCACGTTTTTTGCGCGGACATTACGCCTTCTTCAAAGAGTCGGTTGACACGGTTGTATGACTTTTCAGCAATTTCTACTCCGGCTTTAGCTTTCTGCCATATTTCGTAGGCAGCTTGCAGTTGCTCTTGGCGGGTACCTCGTTGTGCTTTTCATTCAAGGCTTGTGCTGCTTGTTCGGCAGCTTGTGCTTGAGAAAGTTTGGCTTTTACATCGGGGGCTTCAAGGATAGCCAGTGTGTCACCGGCTTTTACTTTGTCTCCTTCTTTCACACGAAATTCCAGAATGCGTCCCGGTACTTTGCTGGAAACCCGATATTCGTCAGCTTCTGCTTGTCCCTGAATGATTTCCGGGCCTTTTCCCAATGTGAAGAAACCTATCAGCGATACAATAACGATGACTGCTGTCAGTGAAATTAAATGCCAGCAAAATATTGCTGTGTTGTGATCTTTCTGCCATATCTTTTCGTTTTTGAATCTTTAATTTTTTATTTAAGCACTCCCATTGACTTGCGCAAATAGACTTCAGTCAGTTTTACATCAATCTGAGCGTCTATTTTGTCTGATTGGGCAGATAACCAAGCGGTTTGCGCTTCCAATACATTACTGGTGGGAATGACTCCTTCCATGAATCCCAGTTTGGCATAGCGCAGATTCTCGTCTGCTTTTTCCAGATTTTTTTCGGCCATGCTCAGGCGTTTGGCTGCTTCATTTACTTTATAGCTGGCTTGGCTTACCTGCAATTCTACCTTTTCTTTTGCATCTGCCAGTTGATAGCGGGCAATGTTTGCTTCCGCTTTGGCAGCTTTTACCTTATACATTCCTTCGCCCCAGTTCCATATTGGAATTTGTACCATAGCGCCAACAGCCCACATGCCACGGAATTTGCGTTCAAAGCCGTTTACCAATGAGGGATTGGTTACCATGTAGTTGGCGGTCAGAGCCACTGTAGGAAGAAATCCCGCGCGGGTGATATTGACTTTTTGGTCATAAATTTTATTAGCTAGATCCAAACTTCGTAATTCTTCGCGATTTGCCAAAGCGGTGGCTACATTATCACCTACATGATATTCAGGGAGAGTTAAGCTTTCTACGTCTTCATCTGCTAAACGTATTTCATCATTTAAAGGCAGACCGCATAATTGGCATAGTACCATTTTAGATAGGCTTAATCCGTTGTCTACTTGTGTGAGCTTCATTTCGGCTTCATTCACTTTTACTTTTACACTTAGTCCGTCGGCTTTGGTGGCGACACCTTCGGTTATCATTTTATCTACATCACTGTCCAGTTGGCTGACCAGTTGCAGATAGCTTTGGGCTAGTTTTTTCTTGTTTATCAGTGAGATGACTTGCCAGTAAGCTTGGTCTGTATTCAAAATGATATCCTGCATACCGGTGGCGTGCTGTGATTCGGCCAGCTGTTCTGCGTATTGGGTGATTTTATTGTAGGCAACAATTTTTCCTCCCATGAAGATGGGTTGGGTAAGGGTTACAGCTCCTGCATACATATTGCGTGTGTCGGTGCGCAGCGCATCTACCAAACCTTGTCCGACCTTGTTCAGTGCATTTCCAATACCTGGGATGAGGGGAGCAAGTGGTTGCAGTATTTGTGCGAGTTCGGGATTGGAAGCTGCCAGTTGTTGGAAAGTTTCCTGTATAGAGCCTTGGGCGGTAGTCCCTATCTGACTGATAACTCCCTTTTGTTCGTCACTTAATAAAGAGATTTCTTTCTGAGTGCGCATATACGTTCCTATAGCTGCAATCTTAGGAAGATAATTGGTAAAAGCCGCTTTCTTTTCATAATGTGCAGCTGTAATCTTTTCAGCTGAAATGCGCAACTCTTTATTGTTGGATAATGCTAAAGCACGACAACTATCTAAGGTGAGTGTGCTTTGGGCTGAAATACTATCTAAAACACCGATAAATAGGATAAAAGCTGCAATCTTTTTCATTATAGTGTTCTTGTTTTGTTGTTTTTAAGTTGTTTATGCAACAAAAATAAGACAAATCTTTAAGAAAGCCATATTCTAGATGTTATTTTAAAATATTTTTATAATTCTGCAATCTGTATGTTCACTGCTTTTGTTTATGTGGAGAAAAAAACAGCCGGTTCGTTTTCAACCGGCTGATTTTTTAATTAAATATATTTGGGGGAGAATGTTCCTTGTTATTTCATGCTGAAAGCTTGTTGTCCTATCATGGTTCCATCAGCGAAGATATAAACATGATAAGTTCCGGCAGGCAAATATTCTTCTACATCCCAATATACGGTTACATTTTGTTCTTCTCCGGTGTATTCTATGTATTTCTTGATGGAATAAACCAAACTACGGTTTTCGTATGGGAATGTGTTTGAAGGGTTTTTGGTTAGTATGTCATTGTCCGGTTTGGCAATACGTATATATAAAGTACGTTCACCTGTTTTGGCAGTAATATTCTTGACAATGGTGAACGAGATAGCTATCTTTTTTACATCTTTTACCTTCTTGGCTGTTTTACCGCGTTTGTTTCTAGGCTCTACACTAATTGCTGTGGCATCCAATTGAGCTGCCAAGGTGACCTTTTCATTCAGAATTTTTTTTCTCTTGAGATAAATTATTGATTTGGCGGGTTGCCTGCGTATATTTTTGTTTCACTTCTTGATTTTCTTCAGCTAGTGCTTGGTTGAGTTTGTTCAGTGAATCTATTTGGATAACATAGGTGCGTAGTACGGCACGCACTGTTTTCAGTTCTTTCTTCAAACGCATGATTTCAGCTGCGTTACTGGTCTTTACTTGTCGTAATTCTTCTAGCAGCCGCTGTGTTTTCAGCTTCTCACTCTCCAGCTTTTCGCGCAAGGAATCATTGTTTATCTGTATCTGAAGTTCATCATATTGGGTGGCGAAAGTTGTATATTCGTTTTCCATTTCCAGTTTTTCCACAGCGAAGAGTTCGCTCATTTCTTTATTTTCTTTTGCTTGATGAAAAGCATAAAAGAAACTCCGCCGATAATCACAACCAGCAGAATAATGACAATAATCAGTTTTTTGCTCTTATCCATAGTGTTACATTGAATTTTGGACAAAAGTACAATAATTTATGTAGACTGCTCGAAAAATATTATGGAAAATTTTTCTTTAATTCGGAATATCATTGTAACTTTGCGGTGCTTTTAAGAAGGCGATTTTATTATCAACTTTAAACAAAATATAGAGATTATGTCAAAAGTAACCGTAGTAGGCGCAGGTAACGTAGGTGCTACATGTGCAAATGTTCTTGCTTTTAACGAAGTAGCAGACGAAGTAGTAATGCTGGACGTTAAAGAAGGCGTATCAGAAGGTAAGGCAATGGATATGATGCAGACTGCTCAGTTGTTGGGCTTCGACACAAACATTGTAGGTTGCACTAACGATTATGAAAAAACAGCTAACTCTGACGTTGTGGTTATCACTTCAGGTATTCCCCGTAAGCCGGGTATGACCCGTGAAGAACTGATTGGTGTTAATGCAGGCATCGTTAAGTCAGTTGCTCAGAATATCTTAAAGTATTCTCCTAATGCTTATCATCGTAACGTTATCTCTAACCCGAT
>ENA-OPYU01000200-OPYU01000200.1-human-gut-metagenome-genome-assembly--contig:-NODE-200-length-24444-cov-4.357404_pt1 | contig 24444 bp, 26 predicted proteins | sample MGYA00242637_ERZ504482 | MGnify/ENA primary metagenome ERZ504482 (study PRJEB26092, sample SAMD00036237) | human gut metagenome | host: Homo sapiens | study: EMG produced TPA metagenomics assembly of... | reverse complement strand
TGAAGTTGTACCAGCGTACTGTGGTTCAGAAATTTTTGCTTTGTCGTCTGGGTTTTCTTTGTTCCATTTTTCAACTCCGGCTTTGTAACCTTCCCCATCTTCCAAGCCAAGTAGCATCTCCCTGCTCCCAGCCGATCAGACCGATGTTACGATCACCTTTGTCAAGAAGAATCTTAACAAGTTCTTCACCGTTTGCAGGTTCATCTTCATGAACTGCTCCGATGTAGTAAGCGGAATCTTTTGCTGCTTTGTAGATATCTGCACTGTTTTCTTTGCTGATTACACGGAAGAACTGTGCAAGATATACTTTATTATCATTACATGTCTTGATTGCTGATGTCATCTCTGTATCAGATGAGTTACAGATGATGATTCCCTGGCATCCTGCTGCTGCTAACTGCTCTACAGAAGCTGTAACTTTCTCAGATACATGTCCCTGGTCAACATACTGTACTTCTACATCCAGTGCTTTAGCTGCTGCATCCAGCATCTTCTTACACTGTGATCCAAGAACGTCTGTTGAAGACCAGATAGAAACTCCGATTTTAACCTTTCCTGATTTACTGCTCTTGCTGCTCTTGTCATCAGAACTTCCACCGTTTCCGCATGCAGCAAGTCCGACTACCATTGTTGCTGCCAAAAGAGCTGCTGTTACTTTTTTGAGAACTCTCTTCATAATGTTTCCTCCGTTTTCTGTATTTATTTGATGATTAGATTATATACTTAACTGGTATCGTTTTGCAATAAAATACAACCATTTTCTTCAACAAAGTTGTACTGTCTCGTGGCACTTTTCATGACGTTTTCATATGTCAAAACCGTTTTTTGTGCGTTTTGACAGTCTTGGTTTCAATAATTATGAACAAAGAATGAATTTTTTGTGCATTTTTCTTCATTTCTTTCATACTTTCTTTATAGTACAATACAACTTTTATTTTGCACTTACTTGTATTATTTTTTACAAAACAGCAACCTAAGTTGTATTTAATCTTATAAATAGCAAACAGGCTGATACCAGATCGATACAGCCCCATGGGTATATCCCATCAGATCCACACCATCTATCTCTACTGCTTTCTTCATCTCTGTAATATATTCTTTCAGGTATGCAATACGGTAATCATCATCACAAGTATGATCTTTTTTCAAGATATCAACTGCTCCTAAACCATTTTCTACTATAAATAATGGTACTTCATAATGTTCATATAATGTAACCAGCGCATAACGTAATCCTACCGGGTCAATCTGCCAGCCCAGTCTTTTCCTCCATCCATACCAAAAGCTTATATTTACAATGCATAATTGCTATTTTACGCATACTTTTCATTGTGTTATTCTACAAATGGTTAAAAAATTAACACGTAAGAAATTATTTTTAAGAAAGAGGTATGAATATGGAAGACACAAAAACATGTCTTGAGAAACAGCCGTTATCCCAGGAAATGCTTGAAAAGATGAATGCCTACTGGCGTGCTGCCAACTATCTGTCAGCCGGTCAGTTATACCTTCTTGACAATCCATTATTAAAAGAACCACTTACAATGGATCAGATCAAGAAGAAAATCGTTGGGCACTGGGGAACTGTCCCAGGACAGAACTTTATCTATGTACACTGCAACCGTGAGATCAAACGTTATGATCTGGATATGATCTTATTATCAGGTCCTGGACATGGCGGAAACTTCTTAATTGCCAATACATATCTGGAAGGTTCTTACAGCGAAGTATATCCGAACATCAGCCAGGATGAAGAAGGTATGAAGAAGATGTTCAAGCAGTTCTCATTCCCATGTGGAGTTCCGAGTCACTGTGCACCAGAGACACCTGGATCTATCAACGAAGGTGGAGAACTTGGATATTCTATCGCACATGCATTCGGTGCTGTATTCGACAACCCGGATCTGATCGCAACAGTTGTTGTCGGTGATGGTGAAGCTGAGACCGGACCGTTAGCTACTTCATGGCAGTCTAACAAATTCCTGAACCCGGTTACAGACGGTGCTGTACTTCCAATTCTTCATTTAAATGGATATAAGATCAGTAACCCTACAATCTTCTCACGTATTTCACATGAGGAAGTGGAAAACTTCTTCAAAGGATGCGGTTGGAAACCTTACTTCGTAGAAGGTGACGATCCGATGACCATGCACAAGAAGATGGCAGAGACAATGGATACTGTTATCGAAGAGATCAAGGCAATCCAGAAAAATGCACGTGAGAACAACGATCCAGAACGTCCGATGTGGCCAATGATCGTTCTTCGTACTCCAAAGGGATGGACCGGACCAAAGGTTGTAGACGGTCAGCAGATTGAAGGATCTTTCCGTGCACACCAGGTACCACTTACAATGGAAAGTCCGGAACATCTGGAGCTCTTAAAAGAGTGGCTGGAAAGCTATCATCCGGAAGAACTCTTCGACGAAAACGGACGCCTGATCCCAGAACTTGCAGAACTTGCACCTAAGGGAGATGCCCGTCTCGGAGCTAACCCACATGCAAATGGTGGTTTATTATTAAAAGACTTAAGACTTCCTGATTTCCGTTCTTATGGAATCGAAGTTGAACCAGGTAAGACAAAGGCTCAGGATATGATCGAACTTGGCGGATATATCCGTGACATCTTCGAATTAAACGAAGAGAACAAGAACTTCCGTATCTTCGGACCTGACGAAAGTATGTCTAACCGTTTATACAAAGTATTTGAAACACAGAACCGTGACTGGAACGCCGGACTTCTTGACACAGACGATTGTCTTGCAAGAAACGGACGTATCATGGATGGTATGTTAAGTGAGCATATGTGTGAAGGATGGCTGGAAGGTTATCTGTTAACAGGACGTCACGGATTCTTCGCAAGTTACGAAGCATTCATCCGTATCGTTGACTCTATGGCAGCTCAGCATGCAAAATGGTTAAAAGTATGCAACCAGCTTTCATGGAGACAGCCAATTGCTTCTCTTAACTTCATTCTGACATCAAATGTATGGCAGCAGGATCACAACGGATTTACACATCAGGACCCGGGATTCCTGGATCACATCGCTAATAAAAAAGCAGATGTTGTCCGCATGTATCTCCCACCGGATGCTAACTGCTTACTCTCTTGCTTCGATCACTGTATCAAGAGCAAGAACTATGTCAACGCTATCGTAGCTTCAAAACACCCAAGCTGCCAGTGGTTATCTATGGAACAGGCTGTTAAGCACTGTACACAGGGTATCGGTATCTGGGATTGGGCAAGTAACGACTGTGGTGAAGAACCAGATGTTGTTATGGCTTGCTGCGGTGATACACCAACTCTTGAAACAATGGCTGCTGTTACAATTCTTCGTGATGAAATGCCAGAACTCAAGATTCGTGTTGTTAACGTTGTTGACCTGTTCAAGATGGAATCAGATCATAAACATCCACACGGATTAAGTGATGCAGAATATGATGCAATCTTTACAAAAGATAAACCGATCATCTTCGCATTCCACGGATATCCGACACTGATCCATGAACTTACATACGAACGTAACAACCACAATATTTCTGTTCATGGATATCAGGAAGAAGGAACGATCACTACACCATTCGATATGCGTGTACAAAATCAGATCGACCGTTTCAACCTGGTAAAAGATGCAATCATGCACTTGCCACAGCTTGGCAACAAGGGATCCTTCCTGATCCAGAAGATGAACGACAAGCTGGTAGAGCACAAACAGTACATTGCCGAATACGGACAGGATCTTGAAGAGATCCGTAACTGGGAGTGGCATAAATAAAAATTCCTACTAATTAGTTTGTTTTAATAAAAAGCCCGAAAGCTTACCATATTTTACTCCAATTCGATACCTTTTATCTTTGTCAGATCGTTATGATCATCCGAATTTGTGTAAGCTTCCGGGTTTTTATTATATTTCTCATTTCTTATAATCGGCAGATTAATTTCCCTTCTCTTTCAGGAATTTCTGGAACTCCTTTGCTGCGATACTCTGAGGATATTCCATATCGTAAATCAATACGATATTACGTTCCGGCAGTTTTTCTTTTACCTTGATTTCAAATACCTGTCCGGACTTAAGTTCCGCATCCGCAAATTCCGCCGGGATGAATCCCAGTCCCAGATTATGTCTTACTGCCGGAAGTATCATATCCGTCGTCGCAAGCTCCATATCCGGTGCAAATGTCAGACCATTCTTTTCAAAATATTCATTTAAAAAACGGCGCGTGATCGTCTCTGCCGTCAGACTGATCCATGGATACGACACCAGTTCCTTAAGCGATAACTCCTCTTTCCCCGCTTTCAATTCTTCAAATCGCATTCCGGCGATCAGTATATCCCTGTATTTTCTCAATATCTTCATCCGAAGCGGCTTTGCCACCTGAAGGTTAGCCGATACAAAAGCGAGATCCACCTTTCCTTCTTTTACTGCATTGACAGATTCTGTCGTACTGTTATTCAGGATCTTGAATCTTACATTCGGATACAGACTGTTGAATTCTTCCATCGCCTGAAACAGATAACAGTGAAGAGCAGTCTCCGTCGCACTGATATAGATCGTACCATTTTCCAGGGAAATAAGATTGCTAAGGTCATTCTCCCCTTTGAAAAACTGGGCGCATCCGGCCGCCACGTAACCATAGAATGTCCGTCCCTCCGGTGTCAGCTTCATACCGGTTTTACTTCTGGTAAATAACCGGCATCCCAGTTCACCTTCCAGCTTATGAATGGTACGTGTGACTGCCGGCTGGCTGGTCTTCAGTGCCGTCGCTGCCTTGGTAAGATTCTCATACTTTGCTACGTAATAAAATATTTTGTAATATTCGAAATTAGAATTCATCTTCTGCCTGCTCCCTTCTGCTGCCTGTGTGATCGTAAACTATAACACAAAAATCTGTATGATGTTTTTAATCCCACACTTGCATACAATTATCAAATATGCTATATTAAAAATAACAAGAGGGAAACCGCAAGCGGCTACCCGGTATAAGTTAAAACTATTTATTTCAACAGTCCGTCAACTATTCCCAGTAGTTGGCGGCTATTTTTATTTACTCTTGAAAATCTTATAACAAAGACTTAGCCGCCCGGCTTTAGTTTCCCTATCAGTATATTATCATGTATGTGACAGTCAATCAACTTTTTCTTACGATTATTTAGAACTTCTCCATCTCCCCGCCGGCTTCTGAAAATTTTTTGATCAGATTATTTACCTTTAAGATTTCTTTCATGCTTTCCTTTCACCTTTCTGATTGTATGCCACTCAATCACTTTTACACCAATCCCCTGCAGCAGCACCACCAGAACAAATGGATATACCTGCGATACCGGATCTGTAAAACACCCCAAAGCTTACACCCTCCATTTCATTCATCAACTCTTCCTCATTCGATACACACAAAAAAACTAAAGCCTTCCAGTGCATTCGCATTCAGCACAGGAAGACTTTATTTATTTTTCATTCAGGTCCGGCTATCCAACACGATAAACGAAACACCAACTATCCTTTTACAGCTCCTGCTGCAACACCCTTGATGATGTGTTTCTGGCATGCCAGATAGAAGATAACTACCGGAATTACCGCGAGGATCAGCGCTGCCATAACAGCACCCATATCTACACGGCCGTAACTTCCCTTCATATACTGGATCGCAATTGAGATTGTCTTATACTTATTCAGATCCAGTACCAGGTATGGAAGCAGGAAGTCGTTCCAGATCCACATCGTCTCCAGGATTCCTACGGAAATGTATGTCGGCTTCATGATCGGAAGTACAACGGAGCAAAAAGGTTCGAAGTGGTGTACATCCGTCGATCATTGCTGCTTCCTCAATTTCCAGTGGAATGGATTTTACAAATCCGCAGAACATGAATACTGCAAGACCTGCACCAAATCCGAGGTAAATGATGATGATTCCCCAAGGTGTACGAAGACCGGTACGGTCAGCTACCAGCGATAAGGTGAACATAACCATCTGGAACGGAACAACCATGGAAAATACGCAGAGTAAATATAACAGTTTTGTAAACTTACTGTTTACTCTTGTAATATACCATGCACACATAGAAGTACATACAAGGATCACAAGTACGGAACCAACTGTGATAAATACAGTCCAGCCGACTGCACTCAGCAGTTCATATTTGTCAATTGCGGACAGGAAGTTATCGATTCCTACCCATGTCTGCTTTGTTGGGAGTTTGAATGGTTCTTTGTTGATAAATACTTTATTTTTAAATGAGTTGATCAGCACGATCAGGATCGGCATAATATATACAACGCCGATGATCGCAAATGCACCTGTTCCAAACCAGCTTAATTTACTTGTTTTTTTTTCTTCATTACTGCTGTACCTCCTTAGAACGTGTTGCACGTAACTGGATCATACCGATCACAACTACGATTGCAAAGAAGATGACTGCCTTCGCCTGTCCGACTCCTTCCCATCCGGTACGTCCGTAGAACGTATTGAAGATATTAAGCGCCATCATCTCAGACATCTTAGACGGTTCACCGGCTGTCAGGGACAGGTTCTGATCGAATAACTTGAATCCGTTTGTAATTGACAGGAACATACAGATCGTGATCGATGGCATCATCATCGGGATTGTTACCTTGAATAATGTCTGGATCTTATTTGCTCCGTCAATCTCTGCTGCTTCAATGACATCACCAGGAATGGACTGAAGACCTGCAATATAGATGATCATCATATAACCGATCTGCTGCCAGCTGACCAGAATGATCAGTCCCCAGAAGCCATACCACTCATTCAGAGCAAGTGCGGTACCATATCTGGAAAGAACTCCGTTAAAGATCAGCTGCCAGATATATCCAAGTACGATACCACCGATCAGGTTCGGCATGAAGAAGACCGTACGGAAGACATTTGTTCCGTGCATTTCTTTTGTCAGTGCCATTGCAAGTGCAAATGCTATGATGTTAATGATCAGAAGAGATGCAATCGCGAACAGTACGGTATACCAGAATGAATGACGGAATGCCGTATCTTTCAGTGCTTCTATGTAATTTGAAAATCCTACGAATTTCGCGTCTGTTACGGTTGTAAATTTACAAAATGAAAGCCAGATTCCCATAATAAAAGGAACGATAAAGCCAAGAATAAATGCAAAAAATCGTTGGAAGCACGAAAATCGGCATATAACGTTTGATGGATTTTTCCATAATAAATTCCTCCTTCCATGCAGAGAATCTCCGCTTCATTTCCCTGCACTTTTTCATAAAAGCGGCGGGTGTTTCTTGCAACCACCCGCCACTACTCACTTCATACAACTATTTTGATTGTTACATTTTTATTTGCTGCTGCAGCTTCTTTTGCCCATCCGTCAACGAATGCTGTTGTAACTTTTGCCCAGTTTGCATCTGTCGGATCTGCTGCGTAACTTGTCAGTGCAGAACCCACTCCGTTCTTCCACTCTTCTGATGGCATTGTTGAGAAGTTCCAAGATACAGGAGTCTTTCCGTCTTCTGTATATTTGTTTGCTTCGTTAACAAGTACGTTGTCTGATTTCATGTTCTTCTTAAATGGAATTGTGAATCCCATGTCTTTGCACATTGCCTTTACACCATCATCAGATGTTACACACCAGTTCATGAAATCAAGTGTTGCCTGAATGTCGTCTTCAGATGCTTTGGAGTTTACACACCAGTAGTTCTCTGTACCTGTACAGATTCCCTGATCTTCTTCGCCTTCTACACCGATGTAGATTGGAAGGATTCCAAGATTGTCATCTCCGACGTCTTTGATGTTGTTATATTCCCATGTACCATTCTGGTAGAATACTGCATCACCTGTTACGAAATCTGCTGTTGCATCGTCAGCTGTCTTTGTAGAAAGTTCTGTTGGTTTGCAGGTAGCATTGTTGATGTAGAGATCCCAGATCTGACGGTAGTTATCAAGGTATGTTCCTTTGATCGCATCTGTGTTATCGATTCCTTCATCTTTGTATTCATAGTAGATTGGAAGGTTTGCCAGATGAGTTTTGAATCTCCAGTCAGATGATCCGTCCATACCAGCGGATGTAAATGCTGAGAATCCAAGTTTGTCCTTATTTGCTGTGATATCTTCTACAACTTTCTTGAAGCTGTCAAAGTTAGTGATATCATCAGCTGAGTATCCTGCTTTCTTTAACAGTTCTTTGTTGTAAATGATTCCGTAGCTTTCTATTACGTATGCGATTCCTGACATCTTGTCGCCGTCCATCAGTGCGAAATCATCACTTGTCAGCTGTTTTGCAACATCAGAATCTTTCAGATCGTAGCAGTAATCTTTCCAGCTTGCAAGTCCAACCGGTCCGTTTACCTGGAACAGTGTCGGAGCATTGCTCTTAGCCATCTCAGATTTTAATGTCTTTTCGTATTCTCCGGATGCTGCTGTAAGTACTGTTACATCCACTCCTGTTTCTTTTGTATACTCTTTTGCCAGATCCTGCCACTGCTCATCCTGTTCTGGTTTGAAGTTTAAGTAGTATACTTTTCCTTTTGCGTCTTTCTTGTCTGACTTGCTGTCAGAAGAGCTTCCACATCCTGCAACCATTCCTGTTGCCATGGCTGCTACCAGCATTGCTGATACAACTTTACGCATTTTCATAATTCATTTCCCTCGCCTTTCTTTTTTTGAAACCTTCGTTTCTCTTGTTGTCATTATATTAACAGAAATGCGTTCAAACCCTGTATCAATAAAACAACCTGATATACAAAAAAACATATCTATTGTTCTTCTTCAAACTGCCGGATGCTTTCGTCTTCTGCCTGCGTGAATTCCTGCTCCGTTATCTTTCCCTGTACCAGGTCCGCCAGACATTCTCCCAGTACATCCTCCTGCAGCAGTGAATTCCACTTCACCTGATAATTCGGTACAATCTGTGGATTTCCCGTATAAGCCTTCAGATAATCATCCAACAGCGTTCCTTCCTGTCTTGTCCTGCTGTTCAGCAATTCTTCTTTCTGTTCTTTATTCAATTTCGTTCTGAATTTGAGGAACTCAACTGCGCCTTTTTTACTTTTTCTATCTATTAAGTTTGATACAACTGCCCAGCCGAACGTCTCCGGCGATCCTATCAGTTTATTTTCAGGAAATGTAGAAAACATACTTTTTTCTGCATTTCATCCGGAATCTGATCAATCATCCAGTAACCATTGGGGATCATCGCTGCATTTCCTGCCACGAAATTATCATAAGCTATGTCAAAATCATTATGTAACGCATCCTGGGTCGTATATTGGAATCAAATTTTTTTTAATGTACCGGCTATCTTAAGCCCCGGCTCATTCTGATAGGTATCCGGATATAATTGCTTCATGAATGCCGCACCTTCTTCACTTCCTGCTACTTCTGCCGTTGCAAGCAGCATTGGGGCCCATGCCGTTCCTTCCGTATGCAGGGCAAGCGGCGTGATCCCTGCTGCTTTTAGTTTCTCACAACATTTCCAGAATTCTTCCCATGTCTCAGGGAATCTGCTGATTCCTGCCCGTTCATATAACTCCCGGTTCCAGAAAACCCCTGAGCAGGCGAATGCCGCCGTGCTGACCGGACCCAGATAAATTTTTCCATCCTCTTCCCGGACCGATTCCATTACTGACGGTTCGATCATATCTTTCCATTCCTGATCTTCGTTAATGTACGGCGTGAGATCCTCAATCCTGCCTTTCCTGATCATCATCTGATAGAAAGACGGAAGCATGCGCAGATCAGTGATAATAGCCGGTAATTCATCTGTCACATTCATACGTTTCAGATTCTTCCGGTATTCTTCCTCTGTCTCCATCACCCAGTCCACATCTATATGATACTTTCCTTTGTATGCCCTGTTGAACCGCTCCACCACTTCCTCTTCATTCTTATTACCGGTACTGGAATCCACGGTAAGGATCATCGGGATCTCTACTACTTTATCCTTTTTTCTGGTCCGTGTATCCTCTTTTCCCGCACAGCCGGTCAGTGCTGTCAGCATGACGATCACCACCACTGCTGCCATAATCCGTCTACTGTTCACTGTTTTCTTTCCCGTCATTCGGGATCTGGATAACACAGACGGTTCCATTTGTATCCGATTCATAGAAAACTCTCACATCCTCCCCATACTTTAACCGCAGTCGTGTAATAATATTTATCACACCGTAACCATGGTTTTTTTGTCTTCAAAACTGTCTTTCACTTTTTGATACCGGTATCTCTGACAGTCCGTTTAACTTCTCCGCCATCTGCTCTTTCATCGGAGTTCCGTTATTATAGACACTGAACGTAAGCTGTCCGGCCTGTTCAGTGACACTGATCCTTATCAGACCGCCTTCGAAGATATCACAAAATCCATATTTGACTGCATTTTCCACAATCGGCTGTAAGATCAGCTTTAATATCCACCTTGTTTTCAGCTCTTCTCCACATTCGATCTCATAATGGAACAGATTCTCATTGCGGATCTGCTGGATCTCCATATAACTTTTTACATTTTCCAGTTCATCTTCTACTGTCACAATCTCACGGCCTTTGCTCAGTGACAGGCGCAGATACTTTGACAGTGCCTGTATCATCTTCATCGTCTTTTCTTCCCCGTTGATCCTCGCCAGCATATAGATGGTATCCAGCGTATTATAGAGAAAATGCGGATTGATCTGGCTGATCAGCGTGTTCATCTCACTGATTCTTAGTTCTTTCTGCTGATTCTTGATCTCATTCTGGAACTCTTCAATATTCTTCAACATCTCGTTATAGGCATGCCCAATCTTATCCAGTTCCGTATCCGTATGGATCTGAATGATATGTGTAAAATCATTTCCATCAAAACTTGTCATGGCATCACTGATCTGTCTGATCGGCCGGGTAAATGTCTTTGATGCATAAAAACTTAAGACAAACGCCAGCACTGCGATCACCGCATAGATAGTGAGTAATACGATCAATATCTGTGTCAGTCCCTGATTCAATATCGCATCCGGAACCAGTGTGAAGATCACCATCCCTGTCTCTGCCTGCCGGTATGCCTGTAAAATCCCGCCTTCTATCCTTTTTCCCTGCACGATCACGCCGGAATTTTTTCGTTCTGGTCAGTTCCGTAATCTTCTTCATTGTCTTTTTTCCGATATTGAAATCTTCCGGATCCTGCCGGATGCAGGTCTTTCCTTCCGGGCTTATGATTCCCACCGCAACATCTTTTGCAATCTTCTTATCTTTATCCATCACATTTTCCAGAAACTGTTGATTCATCTTCAGATACACGATTCCAGGCTCATGTGCATAATCCATACTGTTCACATATCTTCCGATAAACAAAGCTTCGTCCCCCGTGCCAAACAGGTAATCCCGTGTCCAGATCCACTGCGTCTTCGCATACTCATCCCCCGATTTTTTCCCGCAGACCACTGCTTTGAAAATCCGAATAACCAATCTGGGAATAGGATTTTCGCGTAAACGTTTTTTTCATTATCAATGTAGCAGTAATCAGCGACATGATTCAGATCTATATATGCAAAATATTTGCTCAGTGTATTCTTCTCTACTTCCTGCAGTTCTTTATTCTTCAGACTCTTCTGCACATCATTTTCCAGGATGATCTCTGCTGTCACGGCATCCGTCTTCCGGTAGAGATTATCCAGAGCTATCCCCATCTTCTCATTCATAAATTCATACTTATCCACAATCACATCTGTCATATTCCGTCTGACATAAGTCCATACACAGATGCTGGAAAGAACCAGTGCCAGTATCAGAAGCGTGCACATATAGTTCAGATACTTTTCTGGATTCCTGACATTTACGTTTTTTCATACTTCATATTCCCTTTTGTAATCTCTCGGAAGCTGTCCTGTATATTCTTTAAACAAATGTGAAAAATAGGATGGATTACTGATTCCGACCTGCTCGCAGATATTACCGATGCTGGTTCTTCCGTCTTCCAGCAGTCTCTTTGCCAGCTCCATTCTACGCTGCAACAGATATTGTTTGAATGTCATATGAAAGGTATTCTTGAATACCCGTCCAAAATATACCGGATTCAGATATACATGTGTCGCCACTGATACAATCGAAAGATCTTCATTATCCAGATGTTCATCTATATATGCCACAGCCGCTGCAATGTATTCTTTTGATCCCTTATTCTCTTTCTTCTCTGCATTTTCCAGTCTTTTTTCAATAGCAGTTCCCAGAATCTTGTAACAGACATCCACCGCTTTTGCCGCCTTTAAGTTTCTCATATTCGAATAATAATTTTCAAATTGCTGGTTCAGTGTGATTCGTCCATCCCGTAACTGTCTTTTAACATGAATTCTGTCTTTACCATGATCTTGTGCATATACTGGCATTGCAGTTCTTCTCTGTGTGGCAGTTGGTAAATAAAATGTACAAATGCCTGCTTTAACTGTACAGCGTCGTTCTTCCGCACGCTGTTGACCACCATCATCTCTGCCTCCGCCGGATATGGGCTTTCCTCTTTTTCTTCAACAGTCTCCGGGATTGTAAATACTCCCGCTCCGGATGCATTTGTAACAGCGAACAATCTCTGCGCTTCTTCGAAACTTCTTCTGATTCCGCGGATCCCTTTATATGGTTTGGATATTGCTGCAATAACCGGGCTGTTCTCTTCTTTTTTTAACCTCTTCCAGTAGTTCTTTCAGCTCATGTACCGCTGTGTTCTCCTGCGTCTTTATAATAAATGTACGATGTCCTTCTTCACTTTCGAATTTCCAGTATGTGAATCTCTCTGCGATCTTTTCTTCAATCATTCTGACCATGGAAAATCTCGAGGCTTCATATTCCAGTTCATTGGTAATCTTATAGGCCAGATCAAGATCTGCATATACTGTAATAAACCGGTCTCCTTCCTTCATGACATCCTGCAGCGTATGGAAGACTTCATCTACTTTTTCTTCCGGCAGCCGGTTCTGGACATATTTTTGCACGACAACCTGCAAAAATCCATCTCCGTCCTTTTTCAGAAGTCTCTCCCAGCGGTCATACTTTTCCTCATTTCTGATCTGATCTTCACAGATTTTACCTGACATCTGTCATCGTCGCCTGTAAATTTTTCATCTTCAATCGGCTTCAGAAGATATGCGAATGCCCCCCAGATCACATGCCTTCTTCGCATATTCAAAATCCCTGTATGCACTTAATACCACGAACTGACATTCCGGGTTTTCTTTCTTGATTTCTTCCATTACCATAAGTCCGGAAATCTGTTTCATCCTGATGTCTGTCATGCACTACGTTGTGGTTTTTTTTGCGCGTATTACCTTTAACGCCTGCTCGCCGCTCTGCGCAAAACCAACCACCTCATATCCCATACCGTTCCAGTCATACGTCTTCACCAGACCCTCCAGCAGGATCGGCTCATCATCTACGATCACCAGTTTTAACAACCCCATAGTACACCTCATACCTTTATTAATACCATCTTAACATATTACAGTCTCATTCTATAATTTTTATACTTTTCTTTACCAAAAATCATATCTGTTATGCAAAAAATCATACTTTTTATATCAAAAATTATACTTTTATGAAAAATCAGAGGTTTTGACATATACAAAACAAAAAGAAAAACACAATATCCAAAACGTTTCCACTCCCTTCTCAGTGAATCCATCGTTTGAATATTGTGTTTTCTTTTTGTTTCCTGTTATGTTTATCTTGCGCAGACTTCTGTCGTTTTTCTGATCTTCTTGATCAGTTCATCTGTAAATGCGCCTTTTTTCATTCTCCACATCCAGTTACCGCCGAGTGTAGATGGCATATTAATTCTTGCCTTATTACCAAGTCCCAGATAATCCTGTACCGGAATGATGCACGTATCTGCCACACTTCTCATCGCCAGACTTATGAAATCCCAGTGTACTTCTTCATCCGGAGTGTATGGATTATTCAGATATTCCTTTGTCATCTCTTTATCTTCTTCGGAAAGTGTCTGATACCATCCCTGAAGGGTATCGTTATCGTGGGTTCCTGTATAGACTACACAGTTTTTATCATAATTATGTGGAAGATAATCACTGTCCTCTCCTGCCACAAATGCGAATTCCAGTACTTTCATTCCCGGATAACCACTGTCTTTTAACAATTGTCTCACCGTATCCGTCAGGAATCCCAGATCTTCCGCAATGATCGGAAGGTCACCTAATGTTTCCTTCATCTTAAGGAACAGATCCATGCCCGGTCCCGGCATCCATTCACCATTCTCTGCCGTCTCATCTCCATACGGGATTGCATAATATTCATCAAACCCACGGAAATGATCGATACGGATGATGTCATATAATTTAAAGCAGCAGGCCACCCGCTTCATCCACCAGTCATAGCCTGTCTTCTTATGGTAATCCCATGCATACAATGGATTTCCCCACAGCTGCCCGGTTGCCGAAAATGCATCCGGCGGACATCCCGCTACCGCAACCGGCAGATTCTCTTCATCTAACTGGAACAGCTTCGGATTCGCCCAGGTATCTGCACTGTCAAATGCTACATAGATCGGGATATCCCCGATAATCTCAATGCCTTGTTCATTGGCATATGTTTTCAGTCCGGTCCACTGTCCGGCGAACAAATACTGCAGAAATTCATAAAAATCAATCTCTGCACTTAATTGTTCCTGATATGCCGCAATTGCTTCCGGCTTACGCAGCCTGATGTCTTCCTCCCACTGATCCCAGCTTTTTCCGTCAAATGAATCTTTCACTGCCATATACAATGCATAATCCGCAAGCCATGCTTTTTCTTCTTCCAGATAAGTACGGTATGCCTTACTTTCCATCAATCCGTTCTTTTTGGCTCTTTTATATGCAAGCTTTAAGACTTTAAATCTTGCATTATATATTTTCTCATAATCGATTTCTTCTTCATTCTCTCCGAAATCTGCCTGGTCACACTCTTCTTTCGTCAGAAGTTCATCCTCGATCAGCGTCTCCAGATCGATAAAATACGGGTTTCCCGCAAATGTTGAAAAAGACTGATACGGTGAATCACCGTATCCTGTCTGTCCAAGCGGCAGGATCTGCCACAATTTCTGTCCTGCTTCTTTTAATATATCTACAAATTCATACGCTTCTTTTGAAAAACATCCTATTCCATATGCCCCCGGAAGTGCAGAGACCGGCATTAACATTCCACTCTTTCTCATTAACTTTCGTTCCTTCCTCGTTATGATACTTATAATTAAGTATAGCAGTGTTCTTTGGATGCTTCAAATAAAAAGTATACTCTGTATATAAGAAATCATAGATTATTCCACAGATGTCACTGTATAATCCTTGTCTTCTACTGTCTTCTTCAGCACATCATCTGTGATCTCTGCATTTAATGTCAGCTCTGCTGTTCCTGCCTCATGACTTACAACCGCTTCATCTACCTGTGGAAGTGCTTCCAGTGCTTTCTTTACGGCTGCCTCACAGTGTCCACACATCATTCCCTCAATATGCATTAGTTTTTTTCATTGTCTTGTCCTCCTTCTTGGATCTCTTTTTTCTTTTTGGCTTTTAATTTTTTATCTTTTGATGCATCATACATCTTAAAAAGATTCAATCTCAATGCGTTCGATACTACGCAGAAGCTTGATAAACTCATGGCTGCCGCACCGAACATCGGATTTAATTTCCACCCGAACAGCGGATACCATACACCAGCCGCAAGCGGGATTCCGATAATATTATAGAAGAATGCCCAGAACAGGTTCTCATGAATATTACGGAGTGTCGCACGGCTCATGCGGATTGCTGCCGGCACATCACTTAACCGGCTCTTCATCAGAACAACATCTGCCGCATCGATCGCAACATCCGTTCCGGCTCCGATCGCAATGCCCATATCGGCTCTTGTAAGTGCCGGCGCATCGTTGATACCGTCTCCGACCATCGCAACTTTTCCTTTTTCTTTCAGCTTACAGATCACCTGCTCTTTTCCTTCCGGAAGTACGCCTGCAATCACTTCATCCACTCCGGCCTGCTGCCCGATGGCTTTTGCAGTACGTTCGTTATCTCCGGTCAGCATGACTACATGGATTCCCATGTTCTGTAATTCTTTGATCGCCTGCGGGCTGTCTTCTTTGATGACATCCGCCACTGCGATTACACCTAATAAACGGTCTTCATTTCCGAAGAATAATGGTGTCTTACCTGCTTCGGCAAGTTTCTCTGCTTTCTTCTGCATATCTCCATCAACGGATACCTTACTGCTGATAAAATGTATGATTTCCTCCATATAATGTATGCTCATCCAGTATGGCTGTCAGACCGTTACCCGGAAGAGCCTGGAATCCGGTAACTTCTTCGATGTCGGCATTTTCCTCTTTTGCATTTTCAAGAATTGCTCTTGCCAGTGGATGTTCACTCTTATTCTCCAGTGCATACGCACATTTTAATAAGGTATCTTCTGTCACTCCCGCTGCCGGAATGATATCTGTCACTTTCGGTTCTCCACTTGTGATCGTACCAGTCTTATCCAGCGCAACAATTTGCATCTTTCCAGTCTCTTCCAGCGAAACTGCTGTCTTGAACATAATACCATTTCTGGCGCCCATTCCATTTCCGACCATAATTGCTACCGGTGTTGCAAGTCCGAGCGCACATGGACAGCTGATCACCAGCACCGCAATTCCTCTGGATAATGCAAAGCCAATACTCTGTCCTGCGATCAGCCATACAATAATTGTGATCACTGCAATCGTGATAACCGTTGGCACAAATACTCCGGATACACGGTCCGCAATCTTTGCGATCGGTGCTTTTGTTGCAGCCGCATCACTTACCATCTGGATGATCTGTGAAAGTGTCGTATCTTCGCCGACTCTGGTCGCACGGCACTTCAGATATCCGGACTGATTTACAGTTGCGGCCGATACCTTATCACCGACAGCCTTATCTACCGGAATACTTTCACCTGTAAGAGCAGATTCATTGACCGCACTGTTTCCTTCTATGACTTCTCCGTCAACCGGAATATTCTCTCCCGGCTTTACAACAAAGCAGTCTCCCTTTTGTACCTGTTCAATCGATACCTGAACTTCTTTTCCAGCACGGATCACAACCGCTGTCTTTGGCGCAAGCTTCATCAATCCTTTTAATGCGTCGGTCGTCTTTCCTTTTGATCTTGCCTCCAGCATCTTTCCGACCGTGATCAGTGCAAGGATCATAGCTGCTGATTCAAAATAAAAATCATGCATATAAGACATTACTGCATCCATATCCCCATGCATCTGCGCATCTGTCATTGCAAACAGTGCATACGTACTGTATACAAAAGACGCTCCGGATCCAAGTGCCACCAGGGTATCCATATTCGGTGCTCTGTGGATCAGTCCTTTGAATCCACTGATGAAAAACTTCTGGTTGATCACCATGACTGTAATCGTCAGAAGCATCTGTAATAGTCCCATCATTACATGATTGTCTTTCATGAATCCCGGGACCGGCCATCCCCACATCATATGTCCCATGGAGAAATACATCAGGACGATCAGGAATCCAAGTGATGCAATCAGACGCTTCTTTAATGCCGGTGTCGTTCTGTCTTTTAACATATCTTCTCCGGCAGATGCTGATGACGACTGTGTCTTTGCCGCTCCTTCTCCTTTTTTCGATGCTCCGTATCCGGCATCTGCGACTGCCTTAATGATCTCCTGTTCACTTGCAGTTCCCTCTACTCCCATAGAGTTGGTAAGCAGACTTACCGAGCAGGATGTTACACCCGGCACTTTCAAAACTGCTTTTTCGACTCTGCTGCTACAGGCTGCACAGCTCATCCCGGTTACTATATATTGTTCCATTGTTGTCTGTTCCCTCCTGTCATTATTATTTTTCTTATTCCTTTATAGTAAACTCAGAAAATGCTTTCCGAGCAGACTATACATCTATAAACTTTACTTACCGCATCAGCTTCTGTAACACCTTTACCAGTTCATCAACCGTCTCATCTTTTCCGTCCCGGATGTCATCTGCCACACAGGTACGGATGTGATTCGCCAGCAATACTTTATTAAAGCTGTTCAGTGCCGCATTCACCGCTGATACCTGTACCAGAATCTCCGGACAATAAGCGTCCTTTTCCAGCATTCCTTTGATGCCGCGTACCTGACCCTCAATCCGGCTCAGACGATTCATCAGATCCTTGTATTCTTTATCCGAACGATGCTTGGACGAGTGACAACAGCATTCTTTTTCTGATTTGTTTTCCATATTATCTGTATTCTTGTCTTCCATAAGCATACTCCTTTCATATTCATACCCTTACGGGGTATATGTATTTTACCTCTTATTATCACATAAGTCAAGGAATATATGCGTTCTTGATATATGTTTTCATTTATTGGTAGTTCCAATACAATTTTTAAAAAATGTCTATTTTATTTGACTTTCAAAATTTATAAGGAATATAATTCTTGCTGAAGGAAATAATGATAGCAGAACTGGAGGTTATATTATGCTGGAAGAACAGGCTATGATAACATTCTTAAAAAAAATTCGATGAACACCCTTTCCTGGTCAAAATTAATGGACACGAACATCTGATCGGCGAAGGCGCACCTACATTTACCGTAAATTTCAAAAAGGTCATCCCATTAAAGGATCTGGTCACCAGTACTTCTCTTGCACTTGGAGAAGCTTACATGGATGGTGATCTTGATATTGAGGGAAACCTTTATCAGGCACTTGATAACCTTCTTGGTCAGATGGGTAAATTTTCAACTGATGAACATCATTTGAAATCTATCATGTTCCCATCTTCATCAAAGAAAAACCAGAAAAAAGAAGTCAGCAGTCATTACGATATCGGAAATGACTTCTACAAACTCTGGCTCGATGAAACAATGAGTTATTCCTGCGGATATTTCAAACATGAAGATGATACCCTGTATCAGGCGCAGAAGAATAAAGTTGATTACATTCTTGAAAAGTTATATCTGAAAGAAGGTATGACTCTTCTTGATATCGGATGCGGCTGGGGATTCCTTCTGATTGAAGCTGCTAAGAAATATAAAATTAAAGGTACCGGCATCACCTTAAGTGAAGAACAATACAAAGAATGCCAGAAACGTATCAAAGAGGAAGGATTGTCCGACTATCTGGAAGTCAAGCTAATGGACTACCGTGATCTTCCTTCTGACGGCAAGATGTATGACCGCGTTGTCAGCGTCGGTATGCTCGAACATGTCGGCCGTGAGAATTATCAGTTATACTTAGACTGTGTCAGCAAGGTCATGAAAGACGGCGGTCTGTTCCTGCTCCACTTCATCAGTGCATTAAAAGAGCATCCTGGTGATCCATGGATCAAGAAATACATCTTCCCGGGCGGATCTGTTCCCAGTCTTCGTGAAGTCATGAACTGCATGACAGAAGATAACTTCCATACCCAGGATATCGAGGACTTACGTCTTCACTATAACCGTACGCTTCTCTGCTGGGAGAAAAACTTCAAGGATCATATTGAAGAAGCGCATACAATGTTTGATGAACGTTTCTTAAGGATGTGGGATATGTACCTCTCTGCATGTGCCGCTACCTTCCATAACGGAATTATTGATATCCATCAGATTTTAATGACAAAGGGAATTAATAATAATCTTCCTATGACGAGATGGTATTAAAAAAATTGAATCAGCCGTGGATATGAACAATATTTCCCGGCTTTAATAAAGATGAATACCATGCCGCACTTGGCATCTAATACACATGCATAAAAAGGAGCGGAGCCGGAATCCTGTCACTCCTGACAAAATCCCGGCTCCGCTCCTTTTCGATATGTATTCATTTCAATCAGAACGTCGTCTAATTTACCATACTATCCTTTATTCATTCTCCGTTCGATACCTACTCTTTGGATTTACTTCTTTCTTTTTTAAATACACGTATCATGAAATAACTAAATCCGCCAATATATCCAACCAGTGTAATCACCATCATAATAATTGCATCCATCGTCATAGTTCATACCTTCTTTCTATTATTTTGCAGCTTTGTTATCTTTCATAGCTCCCTTTGCAGTCTTTGTATTAAAGAACCTGGAAAGTGCAAGACCTACAATGATCACTACTCCGAACTGAAGTAATACAGTTCCTGTATTATCCTGTATAATAAACGGATTCAGCCATGTATCCGGGAACCATTCTTTTGTCTGTAATAACCAGTAAACTACCATGATCACTACCAGAACCGGTATCAGATACATACATCCGGTATAATATGCTTTTGGAAGATGTACATCTGCACCTTTTGCATTTACTTCCTGTGTACGTAATTTTTCCACACCATATTTCCATGCCAGGATTGCAATAAAGGCACCACTTACCAGAAGTCCGATTCCCCATACCCAGTCCTGATTATCAATGTTAACCAGTGACCAGCATGAGAAGCATCCTACTAAGAATCCTGCGAAGCAGACACTGACAACCGCTTTCTTCCGCGGCAATCCAAGGTCAACAACACATTTTACTCCAACTTCGATCATAGAGAACAGTGATGTGATTGCTGCAATTGCAAGTAATCCAAAGAAGATAAAGGAAATAAATCTTCCGCCCGGGATTGTTGTAAATAACTGATAAATGTAAATAAATGTAAGTCCGAAGTTTCCCTGACTGAGTGCTTCATTCGCTGCTTCCGGTGTAGCTGAAAGTGCACAGATTGCCGGGATAACTACCAGTGCCGAGAGGATTGCTCCAAGGTTATCACCAAGTCCCATGATCAGACAGCTTGTCGGAACATCTTCCTCTTCTCCTACGTAGTTCGCATATGTAATAATGAATCCCCATCCGGCTCCGGTGCTCCATGCTGCCTGGATGAATGCCTGAATCCATGTATTCGGGCTTAAAATGTACTCTTTCTTAACAGTAAAGAGATACTGAAGTCCCTGACTTGCTCCATTTAATGTGACTGCGTAAATTGCTAATCCCACAAGGATGATAAACAGTGCCGGTATCGCTACTTTACAGAATTTTTCAATTCCACCTGCAATTCCCTGATAAACAATGAAACATGCAAGTGCAAATCCAATCGCATGGAATAAAATAACCTGTGCCTGAGAATCTGTAAATGCTGTCCACATTGCCGATGTCGTCTCTGTTGACAGATTCGGTTTAAATGCTGAAGTAACAGAATTAACTGCGTATTTCATACAATATCCCTGAAGTACACAATAATAACTCATCAGGAAGAAACATACTGCTGCAACAAAGAATCCCATCCATGTATATTTCTTTCCACCTGCATCACGGAATGTACCGATACATCCAAGTCTCGTCTTTTTACCGAATGCCATCTCTGTAGAAAGAAGCGGTACAGCAAATACCAGCATTGCAATCGTCCATGCTATGATAAATGCTCCACCACCGTTTGCCGCACACACTCGTGGGAATCGCCATACATTACCAGTACCAATACACATACCTAACGCGGCGGCTATGTAACCTATGGTACTAAATTTTTCTTGTTTCTGTTCCATAACTCAAACCTCCATTCGAATATCGAAATTAATTAGAAATGAATACCTTGTAACCATAGTGTAAAAGATGGTTATTAAATTGTCAATGGAAAATATTAAGTTTTTTTCATACAAATATAATAAAAGTGTAATATCAAATGCATTTTATTATATTTTTATTAATTTATGATAATTTAAAAGTAAATTAGACTGTTTTTACATACTTTAGTCTAATTCATCTACAATTCCAAAATGTTTCTCTTGTATATTGGAAAGATATAAAAAAATCCGTATCAGACTTTTTATCGTCTGATATCATGTTTTCTTCTTTCAATATAATCTTCTTCTATATGTTCTCTTCCTTGATCCACAATTGTACGCACATGATCGTCTGCCAGTGAATAGAACACGGATTTTCCCTCTCTTCTGCTCTTGACCAGTTTGTTCTGTTTCAGAATCCTAAGCTGATGTGATATCGCAGACTGTGTCATATTCAGTGCCTCTGCAAGATCGCACACGCACACCTCTGCTTCAAATAACACGAACAGGATACGCATTCTGGTCGAATCACCGAATACCTTGAACAGCTCCGCAAGATCATATAATTCCGTTTCTTCCGGCATCTTTTCATTTACGATTTTCAGAAGATTTTCATGTATTTCACATGATTCACATACTTCCATTCCTTCTTCTGTTTTTGCCATCTGCCCACCAGCCTTTCTATAAGTGTTTTACGAATAATGCACGGATTGCATTCAATACGGCAATAACCATGACACCGACATCTGCAAAGATTGCCATCCACATATTTGCAATTCCAAGTGCTCCGAGGATCAGGCAGACCGCCTTGATTCCAAGTGCAAAGTATATATTTTCATATACGATACGCATACATTTTCTGGAAATCCTGATTGCTTTTGCAATCTTCTTCGGATCATCATCCATCAGGACAACATCTGCCGCCTCAATCGCTGCATCTGATCCAAGTGCTCCCATGGCAATCCCGATATCTGCCCTTGACAATACCGGTGCATCATTGATTCCGTCTCCGACGAATGCCAGCTTTTCTTTCTCTGATTTCTGTTCCAGAAGTTCCTCTACTTTCGCAACCTTATCTGCCGGAAGGAGTTCACTGTATACTTCGCCGATTCCCAACTCTTCTGCGACCTTATCTGCCACTCGCTTCATATCACCGGTCAGCATTACGGTCTTGGTGATGCCCGCTTTTTTCAGATCTCTGACTGCTTCTTTCGCATGCGGTTTTAATTTATCTGAGATCAGGATATGTCCCGCATACTTACCGTCTACCGCAACGTGAACGATTGTACCTGTTTCTTCACATTCACTGTATTCCACATTCAGATATTTCATAAGTTTTGCGTTACCGGCTGCCACCGGAATACCATCGACCTTCGCTGTCACACCTTTTCCGCTCAGTTCTTCAATCTCTGTCACACGCTCCCTGAGGATCTGTTTTCCATATGCTTTCTGGAGACTCTTACTGATCGGATGGGATGAGGAACACTCCGCAAGTGCCGCATACTCTAATAACTGTTCTTCCGGCATCGTATTGTGGTGCACTCCACTCACCTCAAATACACCTTGTGTCATCGTTCCGGTCTTATCAAATACCACATACTTTGTCCGTGCCATCGTCTCCAGATAATTCGATCCTTTGACCAGCACACCTTCATGACTCGCCCCGCCAATTCCTGCAAAGAAACTGAGCGGAATACTGATCACCAGTGCACATGGGCAGCTGATAACCAGGAAGGTCAGTGCTCTATAGACCCAGTCACCCCATTCCGGTGCGAGTCCCATTGCCAGCATCCTTACCAGTGGCGGTAGGATGGCAAGTGCAAGCGCACTGTAGCAGACTGCCGGTGTATAATATCTGGCAAATTTTGAAATAAAATTCTCTGATCTTGACTTCTTAGAGCTTGAATTCTCCACCAGATCCAGAAGTTTTTGATACCGTAGATTCTCCGAATTCTTTTGTTGTACGAATCTTCAGAAGACCTGTCAGATTAATACATCCACTTATGACCTCCTCACCGGCTGCTGCTTCTCTCGGAACACTTTCTCCGGTCAGTGCACTGGTATTCAATGTACTGCTTCCTTCTTCGATCACACCATCGATTGGAACTTTTTCTCCCGGCTGAACGACAATGACAGTTCCAACTTCCACTTCATCCGGATCCACCTGTTCCAGCTCTCCGTCCTTTTTCAATATTCGCATAATCCGGGCGGATATCCATCAGTTCACTGATATTCCTGCGGCTCTTTCCAACCGCATAGCTCTGAAATAGTTCTCCAATCTGATAGAAGAGCATAACCGCCACACCTTCTGTATAATTTCCAAGGGTAATGGCTCCTATGGTAGCAACTGCCATCAGAAAATTCTCATCGAATACCTGCTTATTCAGGATTCCTTTGAATGCTTTCCTTAAAATGTCATATCCCACAACAAGATACGGGATCATATAAAGTACGAACCGCAGCCATCCTTCTGCAGGTAAGAACTTCAATATAATCATAAGTAGTGCTGCAATAATAATTCTGGTCAGCGATTTCTTCTGCTTTTTTGTCATATTTTTCCCAACCTTTACAGAAATATCTCACAATCATCTTCTACTACTTTACAGTTCTTCTGTACCTCTTTCATTACCTTCTTAGGATCTGCGCCTTCTTCAAATTCTACGATCATCTTTAACATCATAAAATTCACAGTTGCATCCTTTACTCCGTCAGTGTTCTTCGCTGCCTGCTCCATCTTATTTGCACAGTTTGCGCAGTCTACGTCGATTTTATAAGTTTTTTTCCATGATAAATACTTCCTTTCCTGTTTTCATTTGATTGTTTGAATATATGAACAGTTATTCATATGTTTGTTTTAATTATAGCACTGCGCTGCATAATGTCAATACATTTTTGGGATTTAATTTATTAACGTAGTTGGCCTCTCGATCCTTGAAGAAAACAGTATAAAGTGGTTCTGGTTCAGGTTCCATGCTCTAAGAAAAACTAAGA
>ENA-OPYU01000199-OPYU01000199.1-human-gut-metagenome-genome-assembly--contig:-NODE-199-length-24513-cov-2.087878_pt1 | contig 24513 bp, 42 predicted proteins | sample MGYA00242637_ERZ504482 | MGnify/ENA primary metagenome ERZ504482 (study PRJEB26092, sample SAMD00036237) | human gut metagenome | host: Homo sapiens | study: EMG produced TPA metagenomics assembly of... | reverse complement strand
ACGCGTCTAGTTTTATCGCAATAAAAATGGGTCAATGGAAACCAAGCAAAGGCTACCTTGATCGGATGACATCATTTGAGCGATTCCAGAAACAGGGTGATATCCATGTGGTGCAGCATGAGAACATCGTGAAATACTTAAATAGTTTATAATAATATATTGACATGCAACAAAAGGGCGTGTATCTTTAACTTAATTTCTAGGAGAATGGATATGGAACTGAAAGAAGGTGTAGAAGTTAGACTTATAAGAAAAGACAAAACCAGAGAAACATTTGGATATGTTGATGGGAGAATGCTTGATATTGGTGAAACGGACTACGTTTTATGGGCTGATGGTGAGAAAGTGGCGCTAGGGAATAAATATGTTGGTTTGTCGTTTTGTTACCATATTGAGGACTTGGAGGTTTTAAAATGAAAGCACTTTTACTAATTATTTTCAGTACTTATGATGATTTTTGTGAATATCATTTTCGGTTTTCTAATGCTGGTGCTGGTCGCCTTGTTTGTGAGGGATTGAGCCATGAAAATAATTTCTAACATCGTAATTCCGGCATTAATCGGCCTTGCAATTGCAGGCATTTGGATAGCGGGGATTTGATATGCTTATACTCGCAATCACGATAGCTATAATTTGCGCTGTAATCGCGTTAGAGATACGGTACAAGGTTAAGCGCACCAACTATTTAGCTAGAAAAGAAATCGACCAAATACGCGCATTCAGGAGCAAATGGAAATGAGCTTAAAATTCTACCTGATAATGGTTTGTTTAATCTTAATCAATGTGGTGTCATCTGCATTGAACTTTCACCTTTACCTGTCAAATGGCGAACCCATAAAAATGATCTTCGGCTTTGTTTCCGCTGCCGTTGCAATACTGCTAATAATTCAATTGAGTAAAGAACTATGAACAATCTACACATAACCTGCGAAAAACCTAGAGCAGCGACAAGATGTTTTTGATTCACTAGACAAGATGGGGCTTGTTCCAGTTTGGCTCTCACAGCGATTTTTCTCCAAGTTAACGCAGCAATGAAAAAAGAGGGAAAGAAGATACATGACAGTTGTTGATGGTGATGTTTGGCCCGGTTCGGAAATACTTACTTACCCTCAATTTATGGATAAATACTCAATGAACCAACTAAAAACCAAAATCGAAGAAGTGAAAGCAAAACTCGGATTGACGCAGATGCAACTGTCTGAGCGTATCGGAAAGAATCCGTATTACCTGGACACCGTGAAGCATCGCGGGTGACTAACTGAACGCCAGGAAGAATTAATCCGCGAGCTTGACCTTGTGGCCAACGGCGGAACGGTGATGACTGAGCGTGAAATTATTGCAGAACTAACCGAAAAAGCGGACGCGCTGCATGTATCAAATGCCGCAAATAGAGAGTTATCGCGGAAACTGGATTTTGCAGAAAAGCAATACAAGGAGTTGAATGACGCTTATGGCCGAGTGTGCGAAAAACTAGCAGAAGTAAACAGGGATGTGCTTATTCACAAGAAATACAAACGCCAATACCGCGACCTAGTGGCAACTGTATTTGTTATTGGTATTATTATCATTTTAGGCTTGGCCATTTGGAGTGTGTTGTAATGGATATTCAGAAAGAAAGAGAATTGTTTAATAAAGAATTCGGCATTGATGATGCAGACACATTCCCTGCTTTCAGTGGTGGTATTGAAAATAGTGCAGCACTGAAATGCAATTGGCTTGGATGGAAAAAAGAGCGGAATTCGAGTATAGGGAAAATCCTGAAACTATAGAAATTGATGGCCTAAAAACGATTCACAAGCTTTGCAAGTTTGCTGATGAACACAATATGGAAGGCTGTTCTTTACTGAAATCGTAGAGCGTATGTTTGATGAGCTAGCCAAAGCCCAAGCGGTTCCGGACACATGCACACCGATTATTTTAGCCCTTGAGGATGTTCAATCGAAAAATTGCAAAAACATCATTTTTGACAATGGATGCTGAAAATCAAAGTGAAGTTTACGCGGTAGACACAAATGAGATTTCCGCATATATCGATGAGCTGATCGAATCACAGGAGCCAAAATGACCACTGAACAAAACATGCTTGATGCCCTAATACAGCATCAGGTTTACAGTTACAGGGCATCAACTGCGGTGGTGAATGAGCTTAACGGCTTGTTCACCAAAGCGATGAATCAGACGGCTACAAAGCTGCGCGAGCTTCTGGATGAGCTGACCGATGCCGAACGTGATGCGCTTCTATCGGGCCGATACACAACTGACACGCTCAAAGAAATTAAATCCACGTTTGACGAGCTTTACACAGCCGTTGCTGTAACCGTGCCGGAAACTTTTACGGTGTCGGCTATTGCGCTTGCGACTTATGAAGCCGCCTATATTTCCAAACTGTACGGTGAAGAAATTGAGCTAAACGGAAGCAAAGTCGTTGCAGGCATCAAGAAAAAGCCAGTCATGGGTGGTATGCTGTTTGATGATATATGGAAGAATCTAGCGGAATCGACACGCAATAAAGCCTTGTATGCGGTGCGCCAGGGTATCGAGCAAGGCAACACAACGGCGCAAATCGTGGCTGAACTTCGCGGAAAGCGTACACGGATGCCAAATGGCTCTTATGAATACGTGGGCGGTATCGTGGATGAAGTCCGCAGAAATGGGATTGAAGCGAATGTGAGGACGATCAGGGCAGGCATAGCGAATGAAACAATGCAGCAGACGTTTACAACGCTTGGTTATAAGTATGTTAAGTTTTTTCAATGTGTTAGACGGTAGGACATCCAAGAAGTGCGCTTTTTATTCTAATAAAGTTTACAGCATTGATGAGCCGCATCCTGTACCGCCGTTGCACCCAAATTGCAGATCATTGCTGATTGGCGTTTCTGATAAAGAGGGGAAGCTAGAGGGCAAACGTCCTTTTGTTGCGTCTGACAAGCCTGTATCCAAGATTCCAAAAGATCAACGCAGTGATGTGATTGGTCAAGTTGATGCCAATGTCGGGTTCAAATCATGGTTCAATAAACAGGATGCTGGGTTTCAGGAGGATTGGCTGGGCAAAACAAGGTTTAAATTATATCGAGATGGTGGATATAGTATTGATAGATTTGTTGATCCGACTGGCAATGAATTAACGCTTGCCGAGTTGAAAGAGATTGATGCTAGGATTTTTAAGAAATTGAATTTGTGATATAATAGCAAAACCCCAAAGACTGTAATCAATGGGGTTTCTATCACTAGCAATATTAGAGGTAATGCTATGACTAGCCGCAATTCTACCCACAAGGCAAGACTAACTCAAGAAGAATTAATATCCAAGTTTATAAAAATACATGGCGAAAGGTACGACTACTCGATCATAAGCTCAACAAAATCTACAGAAAATATAGATATAATCTGTAACAGGCATCGGGGGTTTTTAGTCAGAAAGTAGCAGTACATCTGCGCGGCTCTGGATGCCCAGCGTGCTTTCATGATAGTAGACTGCCACAGCTGGATGAAATGATACAGAAAATAAAAAGAGATCATGGAGATCGTTATGATTTATCAAAGTTCAAGAGGCTAAAATCAGTAGACAAAAATAATATAGTGATATGCAGAAAGCATGGTGAATTTAAGACATCATATAACAAGCTAACCAAAGGAAATGGGTGTCCGAAATGCTGCCATAGTTTCAAAAGATCAGCACAGGGAAAAAATAGATGAATTGACTGCGATTCACGGACGTTATGACTACTCACTAGTTAACTTTGATTTTAGGGTAAAAGAAAAATCCCGATCGTATGTGAAAGTCACGGTATTTTTTATCAAACCTTCTCAAAACACAAGAGTGGGCAGGGCTGCCCTGAGTGTGCAATTGCTGGGTGGTCAAAATCAAAATACATAGAGATATGTAAAGCCAATAAAGGAATGAGCAACCTATATCTAGTAGCAATGCACAATGATTCAGAGTTTTTTTATAAGGTCGGAATAACCAAGCATGACATTAACTTCAGAATGAACAGAAGAAACAGGTTCTATGAATATGAAGTTATACATATGATTAATTGGTGATGCATCGTTCATATGGGATCTTGAGAAAAGATTACATAAGGCTTTATCTAAATACAAGTATATGCCAAGACTGCCATTTGCAGGTCATACTGAATGTTTTTCCTAAATAACCAAGCCAGTACACAAATTTACTGAAAGAGCTTTCCACTACAGATCAATTTGCAATTAATCGCATAAAACATTTATGGAGCTGGGACTATGACCCTAGAAGAAATCCGCAATAACGCGCCCAAAACAGCAACTCATTTTATCAAGAAGCCATTTAGTAAAGTGAAGTACTTAAGAAATACCTGGGGCATATATTCCGAGATTGACAGGAATGATAAATTGGTATGTATTTGCCGTGATTGGATGTTTTGGATCAAGCCACTTTAACCAGTGGCTTTTTTCTGTTTGTTCTATCAATAAAACTGATATAATATAAACGTAATCGCGTTGGGCGCGTTTAAATTAAAGCAGGGCTTTATATGTTACAGTACAAATTAGAAACACTCGAAGGACTGGAAGAACAACTCCACAGCCTTTACGAAGAAAAAGACGGCGCTTACTTTCTTAAAGTTTCAGGCGCAGTGCCGGAAGATGATTTACAGGGCTTAAAGGCTAGTCGTGATGCACTCTTAGCAGAGAAAAAAGAGCAGCAACGCAAGGCAGAAGAAGCCGAGCAAGAGCGTTTACGAGTTGAACGCGAAGCACAGGAAGAATTAGCGCGTCAAAAATGGCGATTGGCAGGCTTTAGAATTAAGCTACCAAGAGAAATTGCAAGCGCGTGAAGCTGAACCTTTTGGCACAGCAAGAAGCATTACAAAGCAAGTGTACGGCTTAACTGTAGGACAGCAGGCGACCAAAATCGCGGGCGAACTGTTTAAGCCACATGCGCAAGCATTAGTAACACAGTTTATTGAAAGCCGTTTAACGCTAGACAATGGCGTTGTGCGTGTACTTGATTCGCAGGGCAAACCAAGTGCAATGACTTTTGATGAACTGAAAACGAATTAAATTAAATCGATGTTCCAGACATTGTGATTGTAAACACGAACTCAGGCGGCGGTGCTGCGGGTTCAGGTTTTGGCGGTTGGGCTGCTGAAAAAACCAAATGAATATTCAGTTCAAGAGATGAAAGAGCTACGTGCTTCTAATCCAGAGCTGTACAATCAATTATTTCCTTTAAAGTAAGAGGTTTTTATGGCTTCACTAGGCAGTGTATTTGACCGCGATATTTTACTTCGCACTATTAACGCGAATCCTGAGCGCTTAACACCGTTCTGGACTTCGGGCGCATTCAACACATCAGGCCAAATCGGTCAGTTGATTGCAGGCGGTTCGCCAACTTTTGAAGTGCCGTACATCATGGACATTGACGGCGATTTAGAAGCGAACTATTCAAACGAAATCTATACCGACATCGCAATGCCGCGTTCTATCGAAGCGGGCATCATGCAGGGTCGCATGGCTTCCCTGAACGAGCATTTCATTGAAGCACGTTTAACTAAAGCACTTGCAGCAGGCGAACGCGCTTTACCATTGATTGCTCAACAAGTGGATGGCCTTTGGGCGCAGCAATTCGAGAATCGTGCAGTGGCAACTGTAATCGGTATTCGTAACGCTGACCAAGCAGGCAGCAAAGAGCTTGAAATCAACATCGCAACAGGCACAAGCCCGACCGATGCAAACCGTTTCAATGTGGACGCATTCATTGACGTTGAATCCACAATGCTTGCAGGTCAACGTGGTACAGGCGCGATTGTCGTGCATCCAAAAGTTAAAGCCGCTATGCGTAAAGCGCAGATGCTTATTCCTTTCACTGATCCGGCAAACTTGCGTCAAGTAGATACTTACAACGGCCGTGTTGTGGTTGAGTCTGAAAAAGGCACTAAGATTGACGGAACAGCAAACACCGCGCGTTATGTTTCATACTTCCTAAACGCTGATTCATTTGTTGCTGAATCTGTGCGTGGTGAACGTGACATGACCTATAGCGCAACTGAACTCACTGGCAACGGTGCAGGTCATGAGCTATTGCACACACGTCGCAACGTGTTAATCCACCCTCAAGGCTTTAGCTTTGTTGCAGCGGCTAGTTCGCTTACTGGTGGTACAAAGAATCAAGCACTATTTGCTTCATGGTCTGACTTGACCACTGCTGCGAACTGGGACATGGTTCTGGATGCGAAGCAAGTTCCTTTCCGCTACCTCGTAACTAACATTTAAGGAGTAGAGCAATGACTTTACCTAAAGATACAGTTAAGCCGAATTACAACTACACCTATCCATCTGAGCGTCCGTACTACGATGAAACAGGCTCAACATTGGCTGCTGGCCGTGTTGCTGACCCTGCGAAATCAGGCGCAGACTATGGCATTACTGACCCGCAAGTGACCGAGCCAATCGCTGGCACGGAATCTGAAACTGGCAACGGTGCAGGCACACCATAACCAAACAAGACAGGCCCGAAAGGGCTTTTCTTTTGCACAAAATATCAGTATAATTCAGATGTAGTGCTTTCAGCGTAGTAAAAGGCATAACCCACGGAGCGTTATGTTGCGACTGAAAGCCAGAGAGTGGTAAGCCTGTTTTTAGTAGTCATCGAACGGAAAGCCGTTGGTTTAAGCTTAATGCAAGTAAGCGACCTATTCAGCACACAAATAAAAGCCTGTCATTAACGTGATGGGCTTTTCTTTTGCCTGAAATAAGTGTAGGATAATAATATATTGACAATTTAGGTTGACCAAATGAACCCACTATACCTATACGCCTGCAATTGCTTTTGTGATTAATTTCCGTTGTGTGAAGTGTCCGAGGGTTAAGCTGTGAGTCAAAAAGAAATTCAGCAATGGTGGTTACACTGGAAAGGTCAGCAAGGAAAGCACGGTAGGTATTATTCACAATACAGGTTGCTGCTTTGGTTTTGCGCTAGAAGGTAAATCAACTATTGACGAGATTAACCAAAAATCAGGACGGGAAATAAAAACCACAATCATCACCATTAATGAAGATGGTACAATGTCAAAAACAGAGGAATGAATTATGAAAAAACTAGACGAAGGTTACGGTTTTAGGCGAGGGTTACGGCTTGGGAGCGTTGCTTATGATTTTCATCACCACAACAGACGTTGACACCATTCTAGGCAGCACATGGACAACGGAAGATAAAAAGTCACTTGCGGTCAATCAAGCGAATGTTTGGCTGTCAACTAAAAGCTTTTGCAGTGGCTTAGACCCGATTGATGACGCAATCAAACAGGCAGGCGCGAACCTTGCGCTATTGTCATCGCAGAACTTGCTCTATGTGAGCCGTACCGATGGCGTAGTGACCGAGAAAAGCGTCAAGGCTGATACGGTAGCGGTTACAAAGAAATACGCAGCAGGCAGCGAAACAGGTAAATCTGCGGAGATGATGTTTATTGATGACCTATTGCGTCCTTTCTTGTGTAAGGGTGGCGCGGTTAATACTTGGGTGTGTAAATGAGCATATATGACAATATAGAAAAAGCAAAAAGGACGTGCTTTCGGTGTATGCACTATGGATACCCGAAGATAAAAAAGGCAGGGATGAATGGAAAGGGCATAATTTTTGTATCTTGCGAAAATTGTTCTAGCAAGGTTTTTTTGGAGTAAATAATGTTCACAGAAAAAGATTATGCAGAATATGACTGCGAGAAATGCAGAAGCAATGCTGGCGCATATAGAACTTACATGATTGTCTGCCCAAAGTGCGGGAACAAACGCTGCCCAAAAGCAGAGAACCACATGTTTAAATGCACTAAAGCAACAAGGTTGGGCAAATTGGAGAGGTTGAATAATGGAACTATGGCAAGGCTTAATACTTGGCTTGATTGTGGTGGCGGTTATCATCTTTCCAGATATGCGCAGAACCAAGTCACACTCAGACTATCTAAAGCGTAAGCGGGGTAAATAATGGCAGACTTAAACAACATTCAAGACGAAATCATGGCGGAAATGGCAGGGGATTTGATTGACGTTTCCTTCCCATTCACCGCCACACGAACCATTAACGGAACGTATGACCCCGATGCACCGCAATCGAATACCACGCTTGCATACAGTGGCACAGGAATTTCGGCCATTTCGTTTACGCAACGTGATTTAGAGATTTTTCAGGTTGAATCAAACGACATGAAAGCAATTATCTTTCAGCGCAGCGCAACAAATACGCCACAGATTGACGATACAATCACATGGCGCGGCACACCTTACAAAGTCGTGAATATTTCCGTGATTCCTGCCGATAATGGCGTTGTTTGTCAATTGAGGGCTTATCAGTAATGACTAAAGAAATCACAATAGAGTGGTGCGTATCGCCATTTGAACACGCGAAAATACACGCTATTCACATCGCGTAAAAAGATGCGCAAAGCTGGATTCGAGCCAATTAATAGCGATGCGCCTGCCGCTACACATTTTTTATGATGATGAAAAAATCGTTGTGCTGTTAGATAAGAAAGCCGATGTAACCGATTCTGAAAAGGTCGCGTTATTGGTTCATGAATCAGTACACGTATGGCAAGAAATCAGAAAACGGATGGGCGAAAAAGAACCATCATCCGAGTTTGAAGCTTATTCTGTGCAGTCTATCTTTTGGGATTGCTTAGTCTTTATCAGGAGGGTAGACAATGATTACACTAGATACAGCAGCACTTCGATTCAGAGCCTTAAACATGCAAGGCTGCTATATGGTTGATGTTGTCGACCACAACATCAAAGAGGTTCTTTTGAATGGAAAAGGCAATCATCACGTATTCTATTGTGATGTAAATTCAGGATTCGCAATAGTGTTTAAGAAAGACTTGGATGATAAACTTTTAGTTGTAGATGGTGAATTGGTGCATGATGTTTTCTTTGGCAAGGTTGAGGTTATTTTTGATGACGTGGAAAAACGCCCCGATTAACTTCGGCTTTAAAGTGCTAGAAGATGAAGACGACTTTTCAAAGAAAGTTGCGGGGGAGATGTTGCAGCGTGTTGTTGTGGCCACGCCAGTCGATACCGGGCAGGCTCGCGGTAACTGGCGCGTGAATGTCGGCAGTGTAGACACAAGCACCACAGAAACCACAGACCGAAGCGGACAGGGTACAATCAGCAAAGGGATTGCAACGATTCAGGCAGGCGGTGGATTGGGTAAAGTGGTTTATATATCCAACTCATTGAGATATATAGAAAGACTAAATAATGGCTGGTCAATGCAAGCCCCTGCTAACTTTGTGTAGTTGTCTTTTCAGTCGGTTGTGAATAAGTACAGATAGTATTATAATGACAACGTGCCTAGATTAGCTATCGAACATCGGCAAAGCCTACCGATTGGCACACCATATTTTTAGGCTATAACTGAGGTTGGTTATGAAAGAATTTGAATTGGTATCTGAGTACCTGCAAGAAAACGGCTATACACTGATGCACAGCAACCCATCAAGAACATGGGGAAATTTCGCCTCACTTGATGGCAGAACTTCGGTGGAAATTATCTTTAAAAGATGGGGAAATATCGAGCTATCGGATGTGGATTTTTGCCATCATCAATGATTCAGTTTAAAAACTGGTGATTTCTCAATACCAAATAAGAATCTATTTTTTAATTTAGATAAGATTGAAAAGGCTATAGCTCTCTATGAAAATGCTTTTAATTAGGTCGATTTCGAGCCAATAAGTTATAATGCCCTCAAAACGAGGGCTTTTTTATGCTTAAATCTACAGATGCAAGACTCATTATAAACAATCGTATTAAATCGTTCACAGGCATTGCGCAAAGTCGCATCCAGTGGACGAATCAGCCGAACTTTCAAATACCAACCACAGGCGAATGGTGTCGCGTCACAATTCAGTACAGTGATTCACAAAGCGCGGGATTCTTTGTAGATACACTAGAGCGCGATTTCGGCATTTTAAATATCCAGTGCTTTACCCGAAAAGGTACAGGCGACCTAGAATTAATCAAACTCGCCCAAGCATGGCGCGATCATTTCCATTATTATCGTAATGGTGATTTTGAAGTAACTATGACAAATGCGCCAACAGAAGCCACGGACGATGTGCAAGGTGATTTTGTTATGTCTTTGGTGCGTGTCGAGTTCCGTGTTAATTGATTAATAAAACTGATATTTCTAATTGATTGCATTTATTATGCTGATAATAGAAAATAGAGAGGATATATATCAATTCCACGTGGAGAAATAACGATGAGCGCAGGCAGCCGTCAGTTGACGCAACTAGCAAAGGAGGTCATTCGCGGAGTTACACCTGATCCGTTTGACCGAATCGCCCTACCATTTACAGAAATTTCACTAGATGCCACAGCAAACCGTGAAGATTCAGCAACCATTCTAAACAGCCGACTGGCACAGTCTGGCGCATTAACCACAATCGACTACGAAGGCGACATTACAGCCGAATTTCGATATGGCATTTATGATGAGCTAATCTCAGGCGCAGCATATAATACCTGGACTACCGATAGCCCTGCCGTTGGTACGGATACTTTGATTTTCGGTGGCAACCTTGCGCAGTCATTCAGTGTATTGCGTGGCTATGCTGACATTAACAACTATCACGTTTTTCGTGGTATGCACGTCAACACGTTTAACCTGACCATTGGTGTTGAATCAATCGCAACTGCGACTTTCGGCATGATTGGCATGGGTCGTGAATCGGCTGCTATTCTGCCAAGCGGCACAGTAACCGAGCCAACATTAACGCCAGTGATTAGCGGTATTTCAGTCGATGATATTACCATTGACGGCGTGACGCAGGTCGGTGTGGCGTGTATTACCGACTTTGAATTTAACTGGGATAACACCGCAGAAGTGCAGCGTTGTTTGGGTGGCGAAGGCTCAGTCGGTGCTGTGATTGCAACCTTAGCAGATGGCACAGGCTCATTCACAATGGCATGGTCGGCCAATGGTGCTGTGAACTATGAAAAGCAGTTTACAGGCGAAACTATTGCAATTTCGGTATCCATGAAAGATAGTCTAGGCAATGCGTATGTATTGACGCTACCTAAAGTAGAGATTACTGCATCCCTGCCAAGTGGCGGAAATGCTGACATTCTACAGGCTGACTTTGAATATCGAGTGATTGAACAAGCGCCTACGTTGACACGTACAGCAGTGTAAAGATAGAAGCCCCGTAATGGGCTTTGTTATTTCGGAGGTTCAGGAAGTGGCATCCAGTGGGTGATCTCGCAATAATCTTCAATATCATAAAACTCCTGAAACTGTCTGCAACCATCATGATGCAAAAAGCACTCAACCCAAATAATTCTATTTTTGAATCTCTGCGTGAACATCATAACATGCTGATTTCCGCCCTCATGGATACACAAAACATACTCACCATCTTTAGGTAATTTATCTCCAACACTAATCCATTCTGACATATCAATAACCCTCATACTCAATATTAACATTGCAATTAGTTACAATGCTTTTCGGTTTTCCGCCAAGTTCGTGGACTTGCTCGGTTGTTATATAAATACTACCAACGGCCAGTCCAGTCCTATTCTGCCATTCAGTCAAAACTTTAGACGCAGACTTTATTAACTCTAACTCTAATGCTTCTTTTTTCTTGCTGAATTTCAGCTAGTGTTTCTGCGTATTGCATTTCATTCTCCTATAAATCCACTTAATCCTAATAACATATTAACATTGTGTCAAGCTTGCATTTCAAATATAATAACTTTATCTCATAATTTACAGGTGCATCATGTCTTTAATTGTTGGTCTGAATAATCAAACAATCTACAAAAATGGTGTGATATAAAGACGCAGAGGCAATGTCCTTGCCGAAATCAAAGTACGTGGCATTTCATACAAGCCTTATCAGGTCGCAGTAGAGCGAGCGCAAAACCAAATCGCACAGAAAGGCTTTGACGTGGACACCGCAAGCGCAAGCGATAAACTATTCCATGAATTGCTGCTTGATGCTGCTGCGTGTCATTTGATTGAAGATTGGAAAGGCATTGCCGTACCTGACGAAAATGGCGAGCCGAAAGACTTTATTTACACCACTGAAAACGCCAAAAAACTTTTAAACGAGGGTGACATCGGCCCTGTCATTTGGCTATTTGTGAAAACCAATGCCGAGCAAATCCAGCGTGAAGCCGACGAGGTGAAAGCCGAAACATTGGGAAAGTCAGAAAACTCTATGAGTGGGCAAAAATCGGCAGCGAAAAGCGAGCCAGTCGCGACTCGAAAATCGCGAACTACCTCGGCAAAACAAACGCAGTAATCGAGAAACCTGAATATAGTTTTACTGCAAATGCAATACTGAACGCTTACAACGACATTGCAAGAGGTCGAAGATACGAACAAGGCGTACCGCTAACACTGTCACCGCATGACCTCATGGCCTACATTCAAATGAATGAATTACCTTGCGAGCAAGACTTGTTCTGTGAAGCGATTTTCATGCTAGATAATGATTTTATTGACGAACATCGGAAAATGTCAGAGCGTAGAACTGCGGTGCAGGGGAGTAAGAAAAGACCGTCTTAGTGTCGGTCTATTGACACTATGGTAATATATTATTATGATTGGCTTACTTTTAGGAGAATGTTATGGTTAAAAAGACTAGATTATATGGTTTTAGGTAAAGTAGAACAGTTGCTAGTTTATGTTGATGATGAGCCAAGACTTGTATTTCAGCGAATTGGTGATGAATATCGATTAACCGATGGCGTAAATGAAATCACAGACCACGAATATAATATTGCCGAGATATTCACTGAATATGGATGGCTTCGCCATAATCTTCCTTAACCAAACCCCTTTCGGGTGGTTTTTCATTATCAGTTTTATTTATTTGCTATACTGTGCTTAGTCTAAAAATAGGGTAAGCACATGGCTGTTCAAGAATCACGCTTAATTATATCAATTGATGCCAGAAACGCTGAACGAACAGCTAGGGCGTTAAACTCAGAATTACAAGGCATCACCAACAATGGCAACAAGGCCACATCACAAACCAATGCGCTAGGAACGTCCATGCAAGCCCTTGCTGGATACATGGCAGGCGTGGTGACAGTGGGCGCGGCAATCAACAAAATTGATGCTTACACCAACCTACAAAACCGCTTGAAACTTGTCACCAATTCGCAGCAAGAACTTAATAAGGCAATGAATGACACGTTCGGGATTGCGCAGCGGTCATATCAAACATGGGATTCGGTAGTCCAGGTTTATCAGCGATTCAGCGACAATGCTAAAACGCTCGGTATCAACATGGAGCAGACTGCAAAGCTAACTGAAACCGTATCCAAAGCCGTTGCGGTATCTGGTGCATCAGCTCAAGCAGCAGAAGCAGCACTGACCCAATTCGGGCAGGCACTTGCATCCGGCACATTGCGTGGTGAAGAACTTAACTCGATTCTTGAACAAACCCCTGCACTCGCAAAAGCTATTGCTCAAGGTATGGGAATCACGGTCGGACAATTGCGCTCAGTCGCAGCAGAGGGCAAGATTACAGGCGATGTGCTTGTTGATGCCTTAACAAAGTCGGCTGACAGTGTAGAGCAATTATTTGCAAAAACAGACGTAACGATTAGCCAATCTATCGGCCTTTTAAGCAACGAGCTAACAAGATTCATCGGTGAGGCAGGCCAGTCAAGCGGTGCAGCGAATCTACTTGCAGGTTCAATCAAACTTCTTTCTGAAAACTTATCATTATTGGCTGACGCAGCGGTTATTGGTGGTATCGGATACATCACAAAAGCCATTCTTACAAAAAACCGTTGCAGTACAAGCCGACATTGCAGCAAGCATAGCTCAGAAAGCAGCAACAACCGCAGAAGCGCAATCAAGCATTGCACTTGCCACAGCTAAAGTGAATGAAGCTAAAGCGCATCTAGCGAACGTACAAGCCACAAATGCAGAAACTCAAGCTAAGTATGGGGGCAGCAGCAGCAAACGCGCGCTACAAGCTTGCTAGTGACGCTGTGACGCAATCCATCATTGCACAGAATGCGGCGCAAGGCGCATTAACATCATCTACCAGTTTAGCAAGTCGAGCTTTTACGCTGGCAGGTGGCTCTATTGGCCTGATTACGCTAGGCGTTGGCGCACTCGCAGCGGGCTATATGTACCTGCAAAGCCGTACAGCAGAGGCGAATGCCAAGCTCGAGGAGCAAGGGCAAATTGCAAGCAAGACAAGTGAGGAACTTGAAAAGCTTGCAGGCAATGACAAGGTTTCAGCCGTTAATGATTTGACAGCCGCTTTTGATGATCAAAACAAAAAAGTTAGCAGAGTCTAAAGAAGCCGTGGACGCTGTCTTTTCTGCCATTCGAGCATCATCCGTAGAAAATGAACGTGCCAGAAAAATCACCGAAGATGCAAGAAATGGCGTAATCAGTTATACGGATGCTATTAAACTACTGAACAATGAAAAAATCTCAGTAGACCTGTATAACAAACTGAAAGATCAGGCCGATCAGTATGATGAGAACTCAAGCAAAGCAGCCAACACACAACGAGCATTAGCAGACCTAAAAGTTGAGGTTAATCTTGCAGGTAATGCAATGCAAGACGCTGCAAACAAAGCCCGCGACAAAGCATCTGCAATGGGTCAAGACGCAAGCGCAACACGCGATGCAGCAAGCGCGAACCGCGAATATACGCAGTCTTTGCAGCAAAAACTTTATGACCAAGTATTCTTAAATACTGTAACTCAGAAATACGGCAAGTCGCTGCAAGAAGCGCAATTGCTGCTTGAAGCGCAAAAGAAAACCAAAGGCGAGATTTCAGCAGAAGATAAAAAACCTGATTTCTGCTATCTCACAACAAACGCAAAAAGCAGAGAACTATAACAAGGCGCAATCAGCAGGTGCTAAAGCAAGCAAGAAAGCACAATCGGAAGCCACCAAGCAGCGCAATAAAGACAACAGAGAAGCAGAACGCCTGCAAGAAGAGCAGTATCAATTACGCGAGCAAATTGCTTATGAGTATGCTGATCGTATCGGCAAGATTGAAAAAGATTTAGCGCGTGAAATTGCTGATATTCAAAAGGCAAGCTTTGCAACACCTGAACAAACACAAGGCTTCATCCAAAACGCACAGAATCGTGCTGACATAGAGAAACAGCTTTATATTGCTCAATTGACGCAGCAATATAGCGAATGGAGAGCAACGGAAGAACAGAAGCTTGACTACAAAGTTCATGTGAACGAGTTAATGATTCAGCTTGATTCAGATATGAATGACGACCTGAAAAAACAGGCCATGCAGTCGTTAAAAGATCAGGCGAATTATGAACTTGCTCAGATTCAACTTGCTAAAGAAACCCGCATGTTTCAAATGAAAGAGGCTTTCTTATCTGAAACTGACGCAGTAAATCAGCGTTACGCACTTGAAGAAAAGCGCATTATGCAGATTAATGATGTTGAGGAGCGTGAATTCGCTTTAAAGATGAACCGCTTGAAGCAAGAGGAAGAACAGCGAAAAAAAGCTACAGGATGCCCAAATAGCATGGGGCAGAACTCAGGCTGACATGGGTGGATATAACCCTTATGTTGAGTTGAGTAACCAGAGATTTGATAGAATCGGGCAAAGACAAAACCTGTTTGATCAGCAAATGAATCAGCTTGACATACAGGCGCAAGACCCTAATGCAGACCACAAGAGAATTGCAGAGGAAAGAAAAGCAATCGCATTGCAGTTACAGGTTGACTTGCTTGAGATTGAAAAGGAGTTTCAGCGACAATCCACCTTGCTAAACTTGAGCTACGGCCAACAAATTGCAGGCTCATTTGCCGACACGTTTAAGACCATCGCAGGCGAACAATCCAACGGCTATAAACCCATGTTCACAGCTCAAAAGGCTTTTGCAATTGCTCAATCCGCTATGGCGATTCAGCAGGGTATTGCGCAGGCGTTTGCGCTGCCATTCCCTTTAAACCTTGTAGCGGCTGCAACAGTGGCGGCTCAGACCGCTTCTATTGTTTCAAATATCAAGGCCATCCGTGCTGAGGGCTTTAAATCAGGTGGCTACACAGGAAATGGCGGCGTTAATGATGTTGCAGGCGTGGTGCATGGTCAGGAATATGTACTAAATGCAGAAGCAACGAAGCGCGTAGGTCGTGGCACGTTAGACGCGTTGAACAACGGTGGCACACTAGATTCAGGTTCAGGCGTAAACGTGATTATTAACGTACCGCAAGGATATAAAGCTGTGCAAACTCAAAGTGAAAACGGTGTTACAATCGACATTGTAGAGAACATGATTAATCAGTCGTGGGGCAACGTGAACCGCCCGAACAGCAATGAAAGCCGAGCCATCAGGGCGCTTTCTGGCATAGCACCGAAACGATAGGAGTTTTTAATGGATACTTTTAAACTTTGCCCGCTACAAGATGGCTAGTATTTATAGGTCGGGCAGCCAAACGTCCGCGAACAGGCTTTAGAGGGAGGGCCAACCGCGTCAGGTGATTAAGTTCATCGGCGCGGTGCATCGTGTCGGGGCGCAAGTTATGGCGCAAGACCCACGCGAACGTCAATACTTTTTGGGGCGTTTTGGCGACTAAATCAGACTAAGCAATTCATGTGGAATCTAGCTTTAGACAGTGGCGACATGGAGGACTGCATTTGTCAGTTTTCCGCCGAAGCCGTGCCACAGGAAACGCTAGTCGGTGCATTTGCTCGCAGAATTTCGTTTACGGTTTACGTGACACCCATTGCGCGTGATGCTGATTTTGACCGTGACATTATCACTATTTTTGATAATACAGACGACACTGTGGTCCCTGATTTAGAGAAAATTCCGAACGTATGGCTTCCTGATGCGGTGGGGGTGGGATAATGGAAATTACAGAAGAAGTTAAGCAGATTTTAGATCAAAGCAATGGCCCGCTTGGAATTGTTGAAGCGATTGAAATCAGTCATTCAAAATGGCCGAGTGTGCTGCGCTATGTTTCCAATTCAAATATTCCACTGATGTTGACACATGAAAACGGACAGTCTTATCAGTATACTTATGCGCAGATTAAGATTGAACGCGCGACGGATTCCGAAACACTTGAACAAGAACTGAATTTCGTATTTGGTGACTTGGGCGGCATCGTTCCTGAGTTGGTGGATTTGTTTATCAAAGACGAGGTAATCGAATACCCACTTGTCACCTATCGCGCTTATTTTATGGGCAAATACGACACGCCTATTTTTATCGCTCGTGATCTTGAATTGGATAAAGTAACCCGCGACTGGAAAGGCGCAAGTTGTCAATCGAAAGCGCCGAGCCTGAATGAACTTGGCAATGGTGAAGTGTATACAGCATCTAGTGACCCTGCATTGATTGGATTCTACTAATGATTGAAGCGCTATTTAGAAAACAATATAACCCTGAAAAATATCACTGTGTGCATTTTGTGATAGATGCAGCGAAAGAGATTTATCATACCGACTATGCGCGCTGTTTTGTCGGTATGACAGGCTCATTAAGTGAGACGATTAAAACATCAAAGCAAAATTTATCGACTGGCAAGCGCATTCAATCACCTAAAGATGGCTGCGTGGTTTTGATGACAAATTATGATGAAAGCTCTCATGTCGGGTTATACTATAAAAACCGTGTATTTCACCTAATTGAACGCGGTGTACAACGGCCAACACTTGAACAAGTCAAACTAATGTTTAAAAGGATTCGCTTTTATGAGCCAAATTTGCATCATTAAAAACGCTTTAGATCAAACTGAGCAAACGACCGTAAATAGCGACAATCCGTTTAAAGTTTTTTAGATATTAAAGCGATTCACCCGAAAGCAAAAATCTATCTAGGTAATCCATGCCCTGAAAGCGACATTACGCCGACTAGCGACAAGCCTGAAAGCATCGAACGCCTGATTAATATCAAAGATGATTTGACGATTGTATGTTACCCAGGTGATGCGGTTGTGGATTTCGTCATGGATACGTTTAACGTCCTGACATTTGGCCTACTTGATGCAGCAGTGGATTGGCTTTTGGATGTGCCTTCTGCGCCTGGCGTTGGCGAACAAACAGGCTCAAGCAATAACAATCTAGCGTCACCGGAAAATAAGCAGCGCATTAAAGCGCGTGTTCCGTATATTCTAGGCCGTGTCAAAGCGATTCCAGACCTTTATGCGCCTGCCTATCGTCATTTTGTTGATGGTGTTGAAGTTGAAGAATTGCTACTTTGCGTTTCTGAAAATCCAGTGCAGTTATCTGAGTTCAAGGAAGGCGACACGCCAGTTCAGGAGATTACAGGAAAATCCGTCACAGCATACGGTTTGGGTCAAAACATTACCGGAACTCAAAATATCTATAAGGTTGGCGATGATTTCACCGGAGCGCCTGTGATTGCAAAGCAAAGTAACTCGATTAATGGGCAAACTCTAATCCCACCGAATGCTACAAGAATAGAACACAGCGATATATATTTCGCTTATCCAAACATGGTGAAGGTGACAGACAGCGCGCGTGATTTTGACAAGTTCACGACAAATGAGAATATCATTATCGAGGGCGCAAACTTTGGTATTGCTGACTTATCAATCACAGGATTGGCGACTGTAAACTATACCAACAATACGATTTCTATTTCATCAGCGCAAACTGTCATTGGCTATCAAGATTACAAGAAGATTAACATCACAGCGATGCTAATCACCGACCCCCGTGAACGGACAGCTCGACCTTGCAGGTCTTTATAATGTGAGTTCAATCACCTACTCAGGCGGTGTTTATACAATCACCTTGTTAAATCCGAGTAGCACAAACGCTGACTTTGCGAAATTGACCGCAAATGCAAACGTAAATATCAGCGCAAACCTGACAGCAAATACAGCGAATATCTATCTTGATGGAGAATACACGGTCACTAACGTGGATATTCCAAACAAGACAATTACACTTGCTACACCGTCCACGATTAATCCTGACTGGTTGAAATTAGCCGAACTATCATCACAGCAAACGCCTACAAAATTGGTGAAACTTCGAGGTAGTCAGGACGAATTATATCGGATGGTTTACGATTGATTCACCGGAAGCAACGGGAATGCTTTTTAACTTTCGGGCATTCAGTGGCATTTACGAGGGTGGTGACGCAAGAACGGTCAATATCTCAGTTGAATATCAGCGCGTTATTGATGGAGAGCCATCCGGTACGATTTACAGCGCATCCACAAGCATGACAGGTCGCGGGAATAACCGTGATTCTATCGGTACATCACTATGGGTGAACTTACCGACAACAGGCGCATATCGCTTTAGAGCGCGTCGTACAAACGACAACGGTGATGCAGCAAACCTTTCGGACGAAACCAAGTTCTATCAGGCTTATGCTTTCCATCGCCTTGCTAAATTAGTCTACGATAACCGCGTGTTGGTACGAACCCGAACCATTGCAACAGTGAACGCTACAAGTCGAGAATCGCGCCAGTTGAACTGTATTGCTGAAAGCTTGGTCTATACCTATGTTGGCGGTGTGAGGTCTGCAAACCGTGTGCCGTCGCGCAATATGGCCGACTTAACGATTGACCTTGCATTGCATCCAAAGATTGGCAGGCGCTCGGTTTCTGAAATTGATTTCGATAGAATCTATCAAACACGGGATGAAATTGTAAGATATTTTGGTTCTGAAAAAATGGCCGAGTTCAATTACACGCTTGATAACTCGAATACATCATTTGAGGAAATGATGCGTATGATTGCGATGGCTACTTGCTCACATGATAGACGAGTATCAAGAAAGATTTATTATGATTTAGAAAGCGCAAGCAATGAGCCGATTATCTTGTTTAATCATCGCAATAAACGCCCGCAATCAGAGGTGCGAGAATACTCACTAAGAAATATCCATGATGGCGTTGAATTGACCTATGTTGATTCTGAGAATGGCTGGTGGTAAAAAACCATAAAGTTCCGAATGATTTCATCAGCAAGCCGGAAAAAGATTGAAGCTAAAGGTATTGTTTACCACGAACAGGCGCACATCATTGCATGGCGCAATTGGAATAAATTGCTGTTTAGTCGTGTTGGTGCGAATTTCACGGCCTACGGTGAAAGCGACTTGGTGTTCCGTGGTGACTGCGTTTTAAATACTGATGATACGCGCTTAGATGATGGCTCAAGCGGCGAAATACTAGCATGGAATGGCCTTACAGTTCGCGTGTCGCAGCCTTACACATTAGAATCAGGGTTGACCCATGTAATCCACTTACAGCTCAAAAGCGGCGCAATTGATGCGATGTATGTCACGCAGGGTGCAGACGAATATGAGTTTATCTTGCAGCGCACACCTGCCGAGCCACTTGTCACGATTGGGCAAGTTAAAACAGCATACTCCATCACAACGGAATCACGCCAAAATGAGCAAAAATTCCTTGTTTTCAACCAAGCGGCCGAATGAGCTATTCGAGAATGAATTAGCTTATCAACTTTTGATGATAGATTCTATAGAAACGATAAAGATAATTTTGAATAATGTGGTTTAATAGTGTGAAACACAGAGGATTTTAGATATGGCAACAACCATTTCAACACAAGATTTAGAGAACGCTAGACGCGATATTGACGATATTGGCGAAGCAGTCAACGAAGTAAAAATTGTTAGTCCGCGGTATGGTGAGGATTTTAAATCAATTCCAATGTTATCTGCCGAGATGCAAGACGCAATCGAGGTCGCCGCGGCAGCAGGAGCAGGGGCGAACGGCTGGACTGATTTGCTTATTCAAACAGCCGATGGCTCAACTCAGCGCGCAAAAAAATCGCATCATTTCAATCGCAGATTAATAGCAAGGCAGGCACGTCGTATGTTGATGCGCGGGATGCTAATTTTGCAGACACAAATCGACCAAAAGGGCCACAGCAGTATATCTTGATAGCGCATTAGCGCAGCAAACTCAGACAGTCAACGCTGCACTATCTCAACTCAGCACAGCAGCGACAAAGTTCTACCCGACTTTAGCCGGAGCGAATGCGGATATTGCTAATATCGCAGTGAATCAGCCTGTTCAGGTTGGTGAATCCGGCGTAAATGGCGGCCTGTGGTATAAAGCAACATCAGGATCGACAACACTGACAAAGAGCGCTTATGATCCATTGACGCAGGCGAAAGACTATACAGACACTAAGACAAAGAATATTTCAGAAGACTCACTCGAAAACTTAGATACATATATAGATAAGAATTTTAATGTTTACCGCCACACCGACAAAGGCGGGAATCTTTTTCATAGCCAACTTAAATAAATCTGTGCAGCAAAATTTCATAGAAATACGTGAAAATTTAAAAATTGCGCCTGTTTTTAAGCAAGATAGTATAATCGCGACCATTGAGGACAGTGTTGGTAATGTCATTTCATACTTCGATTCACAATCCAACGCCCATTTTCCTAATGATTTAATAGTGAAAGGAAAATCTTTAAAATCAGAAATTGCTGAGGAAAAATAATCAAGTCATATTTCAAGGGATTTTAAGCAATCGAGCTAAAGTAAAATCTTTAGTCCCTATTGCGACAAAATCAGAGACAATTTGATTAAACGGATGCCTTCATCCATAAAAACACCAACAGGGTTGGTTTACTTTTTACCATAAACAGATTGCTGGTTTTGATGGGGATGGTACAGGTTCGGAGCTTTGGAAAGCAATTATTTCAATAGATGAAAGCTTAAATGTTACTGTGGATAGTCGTTCGTTGTTTTTAGCACCCGATGCGCCACGTGGTATTGTTAAGCACCCGATGCTTGGACGCACTTCGGACAACCGTATTATTTTGATTTACGAGAAACGATTGGAAACGTCAGATAGTTACGTGCGCTATCAATGCTACTCAAGCGATGAAGGATTAACATTTACAACTCCGACTGTTGTTTCTCCAGCAGGGGTAAACCCAGCCGCTAACAGCGTATTAGGCACGACAGGAACAATAGCCACTGCAAAAAATTGGGCGGCTTATCGTGCCGATGTATACATCTGGCGGCACTTGTTATTGCATCTATAGTGACAATGATGGGCAAACATGGACATATAGTGCTTGGGTTGATCCGAATAAGGTGAGAGGATTTGAGCCGTCCATTAGTTTAGATATGAATGACGACTTGATCATGGATATTAGACCTAATACGCCAACATACCGACTAAAAGCCAAGTCAACAGACAACGGCAAAACTTGGCAACCGATGGATGCGCAACAGATACCATCATCAACAAATCAAGGGGTCATTTTTAGAGATAAAACCGTAGGTTTGATGATTCAGGCGAATAACGCAGAACAATCATATTCCAGAATCAAATACTCCCTATCTTTGAGTTACGACAATTGCGAAACTTTCCCTTTTGTGTATATGCCGTTCGCACCTACATGGTATGGGGGTTATAGTCAGATTATAAAATGGTCAGATGGTGTCTATATCATTTCAATCGAATACGCTGACACATTTGTCAGCGTAAACAACAACGAAATAGCGGGTTTGATTAATTTTATTCATTAAGTGAGGTGCTTTCAATGATTCAGTAGTAATTAAGTCAAACAATGTGGCAACAGTTTCACTGGGAACTCAGAAGATGCTAGGAAAAGACAGCTCAGTCTGAGTATGACGCATACAAAGCTAGAGTTTTGGCGGATGGGGGGTGTTATTAAAGATGAGGAACGAACGCTAAAAGCGTTTAATTTGTTATTCACATCAAAAAATGTATGGGAACATGAACTCAGCAGTAAGCGGCACTTTTGGTGTGAAGCTTAATGGGAGTGGCGGTATCACCAAGTTGTACGCTATTGATGGTGTAGACCTAGTGGGCGTGACATACGGGTCGGGCACTCTCCCAACTCTTGATACATCGAATAATATCTCGTTTGCAGCAAATGATCCTTCACAAACGTAAATGGCGGTATGATTTACGACACAAAGTAAGCTGATTTGCTCTAAAAAATAGGTAACTTCGGATATTCATTGTCAATTAAAGGCTTTGGTGATACCTCAAATGTCAGACGAGTTGCTGGTCTTACAAAACATGACGACGTTAATAATACTGTCCAGATCGCGCAGATTATTACCACCCCAGGTAGTGGTGAAGTACTCCTTAACATTCAAGCCGACCCGTTAAATTTAACTGTTGCAAACAACTCCCCTGGTGTCGAAATTGGTGTCTCTGCGTATGCCTACCCGATGATTTCTTTTCTAACTGTTCCAGAATTATCGCAGAAATTCGGCAGCAGAAACGGTGTCGAAATAACTTTCCCAGTCGGCAAGACATTCACATCAATAACAGTCGAAGATTTTTACATTGACTTCGGTGGCACTTTTCAATCCAACGTTAAGTATTTCTCAAAAGCCACAGTAAGAGATTTCTTCTGCTTCAATCAAGCAACAAGAGCGCAATCAACATTGTTATCTTCATTTGCTTGATTAACTTTAAATCTAGTTGCTGCTAAAAAACTAGCAAATTTAACACCCAACAAACCGCCCTCAACCCTGATCTTTAATGAGATCGGGTTTTTTGAATATTCAATTTAAAATGCTATTATAAGAAAAACTTATATCGGGTTAGGCGTGGAAAATGAAAGCTATGGGCTTCGGCTCGAAAAGAAGATAGACACACTTCAATCTGAGATCAGGACGCTAACAGACCACATTACGCGGCATACATTTGTCAATGAAGCAAACCAACATAAAATTGCGGAAAGCAGGCAGATGATTGATGCGCTGGACGGCAGAGTGAGCAATATCGAATCACGGCAATCTATTCAGGATGGTGGTATTTCAGCTATCAAATACATTCTGGGCTCTATTGGTGGCGTGGTTTTAATGGCTTGTATTTGGGTGGGTGCTTCAATCATTCAACTCAATCAGGATTATGCTTTGATGAAAGAAAAACTATCACGGATTGAGGTGATTGCTAATGAACGCTGAAAACACAAGATCATATCTAGCTTTCTCTTTGGTGGGGCTAATGCTTATTCTGATCCTGGCATTGTTCTTTGTGGACATGCCACGCGAGAACAGCAATCTGATTAATACGGCTTTAGGTTTTATTGCAGGCGCAATGACAACGGCCTGCGGGTTCTATTTCGGCAGCTCCGAGCAAGAAAAGAAAAGAGGTGAGGAATCATGAAAATGACAGCAGGCAGTTTTAATATACTGCGCAACAATCTAGGACGATTAAACCAAAGCCAAGTTGACCAGATTAACATTTTTTAGTATCTGAGTTCGATAAGGATAAATCCATTTCATATCCACAAGCAGCCTACATGCTTGCGACCACATGGCATGAAACTGCGACAACCATGCTGCCTATTGAGGAGTACGGAAAGGGCAAAGGCAGGAAGTACGGACAAAAATATGATATGGATGGCTCGATTTATAAAGGCTTAGATCATATTTATTATGGGCGTGGCTATGTTCAACTGACATGGTTGTCCAATTATGTTTTGCTCGCAATAACTAGGAATTGATTTTGTCAATCATCCCGAATATGCTTTGCAGCGAGAACATGCGGTCAAGATTTAATC
>ENA-OPYU01000198-OPYU01000198.1-human-gut-metagenome-genome-assembly--contig:-NODE-198-length-24521-cov-2.829015_pt1 | contig 24521 bp, 36 predicted proteins | sample MGYA00242637_ERZ504482 | MGnify/ENA primary metagenome ERZ504482 (study PRJEB26092, sample SAMD00036237) | human gut metagenome | host: Homo sapiens | study: EMG produced TPA metagenomics assembly of... | reverse complement strand
GTTTCATTGCTTTTATAAGTTTCATGCTTTTCCATTGTGAAATCAACTTCTATGCTATCTTGATATTTACTGTATAATCCCCAGATAATAACAGTTCCTAAAAAAATCATAAAACTAGCAATAGTATAAGATACTTCTTTTTTTGGCCCTTTTTTTGCATTATCAATTTTTTTTTAACAGTCTGAACATCATTTTTTCAATAATTCATCAATAGAGATTTTAGAAATAATCACTTACTTTTATAATCATCTCTAAATCCGGATAACTTTTACCATTCTCCCAATTAGAAATAGTCTGTCTGGAAACATTAAATAAATTTGCAAAATCATCTTGACTTAAACCATGTTGTTTGCGCAGATTGTTTATTTGTTCTCCTATATTCATTTCAAATCTGTCCTCCTTTCAGACATCATTATCTTATTTTTTCCGTTAGAAATCTATCAAAACTCCTTTACATCTTAGCAAAGTTTCTTTTACAAAGCGAAATATTGCTTTTGATATATACAAATATAGAATAATAAGGTTATTTGACACTATTTCTTGTATATTGACAATTTTTGATGAAATGCGATAAATCCATAAAATCCGTGTATTCCTCCGTCGTTTTAAAAAGCGACCTTTCCTGCGCTGATCTCCGTTAAGTGCTTAGAGGCGCAGCATATCTTGATGTTTTCCGCTATTTTTGGACTGATTAGAGTCTTTATCTTTTTCCGGCTTTTTTTGCCCAACAACAAAGAAACGTTTTCCCTTTCCGTTTCCCGGTACAAAGCGATCGCCCATTCCGGCATATAACGTCCTGCAGGAGTGGAGATATAAAATTGTTCCGGAAGTTTTACATATACCGCAACCTCTTTTGATGCTTCCAGCCGTTCGATAAATTCCTTTTCTGCGCCGGATCGGTATTTCACATAATCATACAAATGCTTCCCGACTTTCATTGCGTCCACTCCCTGTTTTCCCTGAATCGTCTGCTGTGTAAAAATATCTTTTGTATATTTTTCGTCTGACGTATGATATATGATATTTTCCGAAATCGCTGTTTCTTTCACATTTAAGATCAATCTTTCTGCCTGAGCGATAAATTCTTCCGGACTTTCTTGAAACTGTTGAAAAACAGAACTTTCGACTCTGCTCAATATTTCGATCACTGTTTTCCTTTTCAGCCCTGTCATATCGGCAAGTTTCCCCGCAAGATCATATTTCACGACGCTTTTTGCCGCCTCATTCTTGCCTTTAAATCGCATATCTTGTATATGCAGTTCTCTGTTTAATATTTTCACCGCATCTTCTACTAATTTTTCCGTATCAAAATTTACGGTATATGTCGATTTCAGGCAAATATTTGACCACAATGCGCTGAATTCTTCTCCATTTAGCTTTTCCTGATCGACTTTTAGTTCTACTCGACGGCTTCTTGCATTCTCGGGTATGATTACTTCTATATCGCGACAGACGTCGGCCTTCCGACTCTGTTTACCGAAAACATCTTCTGCAATTTCACTTTGCAGGCCCTTCACAAAACTTTCATAGCTTTCGCTTGCGATCACGGTCAACGTATTCACTCTGTGAACGTCCTGCCCCAGAAAACCTTCTGTCCATTCTCTGTCCGTCTCCATTGACACACAGACGAAGCCCTCTTCCGACTTCCTGCCGTTTTCGTACTTCGCTTCCTCCGTTTTTTGAACGTACAAATCTGAAATACATTCGGATTATCCCATCCTTCCCGAAGTGCTGAATGAGAAAAAATTGAATCGAACAGGAGACTGTTTCGGGTCACACTCCAAAAGCAGTTCTTTATTTTTCATGATCAGATCATAAGCATCCTGATCGTCTGACATCATTTCTTTTCCTTTCCCTTTACTGTCGACTACATGCCCTTTTCTGTCTATTGAAAAATTATCCGGCATGAGTTTTTTGCGACAGGGATCATTTCTATGTAATCCCGATACTTTTCATCTCCCGGTCCATACTTCATATTCTCTATAATGTTACGGTACTCTTCTTCAAATATGTCCGCATAACTGCCGTTTTGAGGACATCCCGTTTCGTCATACTTTTTATAACGGGCAACTTCATCAATAAAAACAAGACAAAACTTTAATTCTTCTGCCAAACAACCGGCGTTCCCTGTCTATATGAGACAGGATTGTCTCTCTGATCTGTATTCTGCGAATCTGTTCCTCGTCCACTTTTCCGTTGATATCGCCTGCATATAGTTTCATCCCGTTGACAAACTCAACCGATTCTTCCTGTCTGTTAATCTGTTTTACTTCAAAGCCGCCTTGATATTCTTCCAAACCTCCCGAAATTTCGTATAAGTCGTCGCCGATTCCTACCTTTCGATATTGTTTCCGAATCCCGCTTCCCATTTTAAAATCATACTGTATAACGGCAGCCGCATCAGACTCAGAACAACAGATCCTTTCTACATATATATAGCCGTCTGACGCCATTGTTTTTGTCTCTGCGATTCCTTTTACTTCAATTTTTTTCACAAGGTATTTTCTGTAAGCATCTGCCGCACTAAGGCGATACACCATATTATACAGACTGTCAGCTTTATGCGTTGCAGAATACCGAAGCGTAATAAGAGGGCAAAACTGTTTCATCCTCTCTTTTGTCTGCCTGCCTTCCACCGACTGTGGTTCATCAATAATTATGATCGGATTTGTTCCCGCGATCAAATCGATCGGCTTCCTTCCCTGAAACTCATCAAGATTCATATAAATTCTCCTTGCATCCTTTCCTTTTGCATTGAATGCCTGAGAATTGATGATCATTACATGAACAGAATTATCCGATGCAAACCGGTCGATTTCCGTAAGTCTCTCTGAATTATAAATTAAAAAAACGGATCTTCTTTCCATACTCTTTTGCAAAATGTTCTCTCGTTATCTGAAATGTCTTATATACGCCCTCCCGAATCGCGATGCTTGGCACGACGACGAGAAACTTACTCCATCCGTATCGTTTATTTAATTCGTATATCGTCTTAATATAAGTGTACGTTTTCCCAACTCCGGTCTCCATCTCAACCGTCAGATGATATCCGTTTTCCCGCCCTTCCAGCTTTGAAGAAACCGGAATCTGATTCGCCTTTTGTATTTTCCGCAGATTATCTAATATTCTCTCATCGCTTAATTCGGGCACGATCTTCTGATTGCTCCATCCTGAAAAAGTTCCTTTTCTCTCTTCTGACGACGAATTTTTCCCCGATATTTCCCCTGTCATATAAGAAGGCGCCAAATATGGCTGTCCGTCAAAGACATCCGCAACTGCCTTCGCCGCATCAGCCTGAAATTTCTGATATTTAAACTGCAGTTTCATTTCAACGTCTCCTTTTCTTCTTTTATACTTTTCCTGTCTGCCGGCGATTATATATTTTTACTTTATATTCAAACAAAACGAAATAAGTATCGGCACACAAAATGAACAGATCACTCCGTTTAAAACAGATAACACTACCGTTTCTTCATTTGTATATTTCAGCATTACCGGAAGCGTTGTATCTTCACTTGTCGCTCCCGCAGGTGCAATGCACGTATAATAATTAAAATGTACCGCCAAAAACGGAATAATAAAAAACGAAAAGATCTCTCTCATCAGATTACTCAAAAAAGCGATACTTCCGGCTTCTGCGCTTACCAGCTTGCTGATCGTTGCTCCTGAAAGACTGTACCAGCCTAATCCGCTCGCGATCGCCGTCCCATGACCAACAGGCATTTTAACGATCATAGAACAAATTATTCCTCCCAAAAGAGAGCCTATAATAATTCCGATCGGAATAATAAAAATCTTAATATGATATTCCCGTAGTTTTCTGCACAATACCGTCATACATTCCGATGCTTATTCCGACGGAGAACATTAATATATATAAAACAATATGGGTATTCTGCGTGATTGCGGAAATGAAACTGCTTTCCACATCAAAATAGCCGTAGACAAGTCCTGATACTAAGGACAATATCGTTTAAAAAAACGATCATCTAAACCCCTTCTTTCCTAAAACTTTATTTTTTACAACGGCCTATTTATCTTTCTTCATAAAAACTCTTGTCAGCCAGTAAACCAATCCGATAGAAAGCACGGTCGGTATAAGGAAAAAGAGAAAGCTTGTCAGACCAAGCGATGATAATTCTTCAAAAAAATGATCTTTCTTTCCAAGCATGACTCCCATAGGAAAAAATCAAAATAAACGTACAAAACAAAGAAAGATATTCATTTTCTTTTTCGCCCTGCGCAGGATTGAAACTCTTCCTACTAAAATCCCGATACACATAACAATCAATATATCCATTTCTTAACTCCTCACAATCCGATTTTTCGCACTTATATACTATATCAAAATTTTCCTGTTTCGTCATGTATAAAAGGAAAACAAATACTTCAGGAATCACCGAAAAGCGCCAAAAAGCACATTGTCATCTGCTTGCGTGATTATATCACAGAATCTTATCATCCTCTATGCTATATATTAATAGAACAAACTTTTAGGAGATCCGTCATGGAAAAACATTGGTATGACTATTTGTGGATCGTATCCCTCGCTTATTTGATTCTCGGATTTTTCAACATCCTGTTTGCATGGATCGGACTTCTTTGTTTTTTCATCCCTTTGATCATCTCTCTTGCAAATGGAACAAAGGGATATTGTAACCGGTATTGTGGAAGAGGGCAGCTTTTCGGTCTGATCGGAGGACGTTTCGGTCTTTCCCAGAAAAAAGACGTGCCTCTGTGGATGAAAAGTAAATGGTTCAGATATGGATTTCTAATCTTTTCTTTGTCATGTTTTTCCAAATGCTTTGGAATACAGGACTTGTATTTGCAGAAATCCACAGCTTAAAACAGGCAGTCTCCCTGCTCTGGACATTTTCGTTCCCGTGGGATTGGGCATACCACGGAACACTATTCCATCCGGGCGTCGCACAGTTTGCTTTTGGATTTTACAGTGTCATGCTGACATCTACCGTACTTGGGGTTGCAACAATGATCTTGTTCAAACCGAGAAGCTGGTGCGTTTACTGTCCGATGGGAACAATGACTCAGCTCATCTGTAAGGCGAAAAGTCCAAAACTAAACGATTCAAAATGAGCCCACACGAAAAACCGATTCAAAAAACCGATTTAAAACTTATTAAAAACAATTTGAATAATTACGAAAAAAGCGGACAGTTCACTGTTCCGCTTTTTCTGTTCAGATGTTCAGACTTTCTGCTCAGATTTTTCCGTTAAACTTATTCTGTTCCATATTGTCCGCCCATATTGTTTTTGTTTTATTTATTTTGATCTTTCACTACTTCCAAAGCTTTCTCTAACTGGGTGTCTGCTTCGGGATTATTCTCATCGTATTCATACTCTACTTCCACGTCAGGCTCTACGCCTTTGCCGTTGATGCTCCGTCCGTTTGGAGTATAGTATTCTGCGATTGTCATTTTTAAGCATGTTCCGTCTCCAAGATCCATTAACTGCTGAACGACCCCTTTTCCATAAGTCGTCATACCGACGATCTCTCCGATGCCGTAATCCTGCACAGCTCCGCTGAAAATCTCCGACGCGCTGGCGCTGTATTGATTTACAAGTACGGCAAGCGGCTTATCAAATTCATTTCTCCGTCGCAAGTAACTTCTCTACATTCCCTCTTTGTCCTTTTGTCGACACGATCACTCCTTCCGGAAGAAGCAGCTTCAGCATATCTGTTACTGTATCAAAATTTCCGCCGGGATTATTACGAAGATCAATTACAAGCCCTTTCATTCCCTGCTTTTCAAGATCTTCCAGCGCCGTTTCAAATTGATGATAAGTTACGCTGTCAAACTCGCTTACAGCGATATAGCCAATCTGATCTTCTTTCATTTCATATGCGACTGTCTGTACTTCGATCTTATCCCTGACAGCCGTCACTTCAACTTCTTTTCCGTCTCTTAGCACATGGAGGACAACCGACGTACCTTTTTCGCCTTTGATCCACGAAACGACTGTATCCAGTTCATATCCCGCCGTCTCATGTTCGTCTACCTTATATAAGATATCGCCTGATTTCAAGCCCGCCTTGTCTGCAGGTGAATCTTCATACACATTGACGATCGTAATCTCATCTGTTCCGAGCTGCTTCGACATCGATGCTCCGATTCCGAAAAATTCACCGTTCGTTGTTTCAAAAAGCTCCTTCGCTTCCTGTTCATCGTAGTATTCTGTATACGGATCTCCCAGCGCGCCTGCATACCCTGAATAAATACCTTCTACAAGGGCATCTTTATCAATCTCATCTTCATACAGATAATACTTCTCTATCAACGCGTTAAGCCTGTCAAGTTTATGTTCCATATCTGATCTTGATGTACTTTCCGTTGCAAAATTGCCTTTTGAAAAAATACGGCAGATACCACCTTTGCAGCTCCCCCATACTCCGGTAATTATAACTGCGCCGATCACGATTCCTACAAGAACGCCAATCCCGAATCTGCGTTTTTTTCTTCCCGCTGCCTAAAGAACCTTCATTTGCATCCACGCTGCCCCGACTCATCTTGATTTCATCCGACTCATTTTGATTATTACTAGTTTGATCCATGTTTTTCATTCCCCTGTTTTCGTTCATCCGCAAATTTTCTTACATCACATCGCATTACTTTCCAACGCCCCTCTATCTATTATATAACCGTTTTTATTTCCCATTCGACTTTTATGAAATGTCGCCAAACTTTTTGTCTATACAGAAGAAAGACAAAACAGATCATACTCTGCCTTGTCTCCCCTCTTCTTCCATATACGGGAAATCTCCCATATAGTAAATTTCACTGACTGAATCATTACCCCCGGCTATTCCTATGTATAACCACTTTACATATACAAATCAGGATTTACAGGTACATTATTCAGCTCCACCTGAAAATGAAGATGCGGTCCGGTTGACTGCCCTGTGCTTCCCACATATCCGATCTGCTGACCTTTCTCTACATATTGCCCTGCTCTGACGGCAAGTGCGCTGTGATGCATATATTTTGTCACAAGTCCGTTTCCGTGATTAATAACAACCCAGTTTCCGGCGCTGTAGCTGAATCCGGCGATCACAACCGTTCCTGCCGCAGCCGCATATGTAGGTGTTCCTACAGCCGCAGCATAATCATGTCCTTTATGGCCGCCGACCTCATATGGCCTGATCTCGCCAAAATAACTGGATTGGTACGACATACCCGGACACGGGTGCGTAAAATATCCGTTTCCGCTCACGACGTTTCCGCCCGTTGAAGGAATATAATTATTTCCTGCCTGCTCCTGTTGGATTCTTTCAACTTCTTTTGCCTTTTCCAATGCAGCAGCATTCGCATCGATCTCCGACTGGATATTGCTAAGTTTTGCTTTATTCTCATCGATCATTTTCTGAACTTCCGTCTGCTGACCGACAAGCTTTGTCTGAAGCGTATTCAGTTCCTCATATTCTGCCTGAACCTCTTCTTCTTTCACCTCGATTTCTTCAACCGTATCCTGATACCTTATAAGTTCGTCTCTGTCATACTCTGAGATTTGAGAAATATATTCTGCCTTATTCAGAAAATCTCCCATATTCTTACTCTCGGCAAGAACGGCTACAAACTGAGTATTTCCACTCTCATACATATATTTGATACGAACTTTCATTCTCTCATACTGATCATTCGCATCAATCTGAGCCTGAACAAGTTCATTTTCAACCTGTTCGATCTCCTCTTCTTTTTCTGTCAGTTTCTTCTGCGTTTCTTCCATATCGGCAACGATCCCTTTAATTTTTCCGTGAGATCTTTCGCCTCTGCCTCAGCCTGTTCTTTTTTGCCTTCAAGCTCGTCCGCTTTATTTTCCGCTTCCTGAACGGTAACAGCCCCTACGTTCATCGTCATTCCGGCACACAGCGCCAACGCAAGAAATAAACTCGCCACCCTCTTCATTCTACACTTCATCGAGTATACCTCCTATACTTTCAGATGTTTGCGCACCGTAAAGAAACTTCCGAGGAAACCGATTCCGATTCCCATTACCACACCGATCGGGAGTAAGATCTGATATACAGTCGACACCGGAAGGAATGTAATAATATTCTCAAGAATACTGAATTTCACCATAATGTACTGAACTGCTTTATCATACAGGAAGTACAGCAGTACAAGCGGAATCGCCGCGCCGAAAATACCAATGATAAGACCTTCGATCACGAACGGAGAACGAACGACAAAGTCTTTCGCTCCGATGTACTTCATGATCGCAATCTCTTCTTTTCGCACGGTAATACCCATCGTAACGGTATTACTGATCAGGAAGATCGAAACTCCGAGAAGGATAATGATAATTGCGATCGAAATAACCGCTACAAGTGTATTTACGCTTGAAAGCATCTTCGCTACTACGTCCGACTTGTTTACTTCTCGTACGCCGTCCAGTTTTTGTGCATAAGAAACAAGTTCTTTCTGCGTCTCCGAAAGAGAACGGCTTCTCGCTGTAAGACTCTTACTGTCTTCCGCTGTTTTCATATATACTTCATAGTTGTCCGAAGATGCCAGCGGGTTATCGTTTTTAAATCCTTCTGCCAGCTCCGGATTGTCTGCAAAATACTGCTTCTGGAATTCTTCCCATGCTTCTTCTGCCGATATGTACTTTACTTCTGCCACATCTTTGCGGGCTTCCAGCGCCTTCCCGATCGCTTTCTTCTCTGAATCTGTAGCGTCTTCTTCAAAGAATACTGTGATCGCAACGCCTTCCTCCGCTGTTTTTATAATATGCTGAAAATTTACAATAATCGAAAAGAATAATCCAAACAAGAAGATACAAGCTGACATTGTCGCAATGGACGCGAGCGAAAACATCTTGTTTCTCCAGATATTCTTAACGCCTTGTTTTCCGACGTATCCAAATGTACTAATCCTCATCTATATACCCACCTTTTTGTTCATCACTGACGATCACACCTTGTTTCATAGTGATCACGCGCTCGTTCATCTCGTTTACAATCTCCTGGTTATGCGTAACGACAAGCACTGTCGTTCCTCTTTCATTCGCCTCTTTCAAAAGGCTCATGATCTCCCATGAGTTCGTTGGATCTAAGTTTCCCGTAGGCTCGTCTGCCAACAAAATAGCGGGTTCGTTTACGATTGCCCTTGCGATTGCAACTCGCTGCTGCTCTCCGCCTGATAATTCCTTCGGAAACGATTTATATTTTTGCGCAAGACCAGACCAGCGAAAGCGCCGCAGGCACTTTTTTCTTGATCACTTTTGTCGGCGTTTCCGTCACGCGCAGGGCAAACGCAATATTTTCATAATGTTTCTGTCTCTCAAAAGACGGAAGTCCTGAAACACAACGCCCAATCCTCTTCTGTATTTCGCGATATTGCGGTGTTTCATACGATTCAGGTTCTGCCCGTTTACTATGATCGTTCCCTCAGTCGGATTCAACTCCTTCATGATCAAACGAATCAGGGTAGACTTTCCCGAGCCGCTGTCTCCGACGATGAAAACGAATTCTCCCCGTTCGATTTTCACAGAGACTCCGTTAAGAGCTGAATTGCCCTTAGAGTACTCTTTCGTCACGTTTCTTAATTCAATCATAAGTTCCTCCTAATTATTTATACTCCTGTAAGATCTAATACTCTAATGATTCCATATATTTCATATATTTTACAACCATAAGCGCGATCTTGAACGTGATCGCATCCTCAAACACACGCAGATCAAGCCCCGTGCTCTTCTGAAGTTTATCCAGTCTGTATACAAGAGTATTTCTGTGAATGTACAACTGCCGGGATGTTTCCGATACATTCAGACTGTTCTCCAAAAAAATTTATTGATCGTTGTCAATGTCTCCTCATCAAAATCATCCGGCGATTTCCCCTCGAAAATCTCTCTGATAAACATCTTGCACAACGGAATCGGGAGCTGATAGATCAGACGGCCGATACCAAGTGTCGTAAATGCAACAATATCCTTTTCCGCAAAGAAAATTTTCCCTACGTCAAGCGCAAGCTTCGCCTCTTTATAGGACTTGGATACTTCCTTGATGTCGCTGATGATCGTACCGTATGCAATACGGATCTGCTCGTCCTTTGTATCTTCCTTCAGCATGTCGAGCATTTCCTTCGCCATCTTCTCAAGCTCTTTCGCCCCGTCTTTTTCTGTGAGTTCTTTTACTACAATGATATTCTTCTCATCAACCGCAGTAATAAAATCTTTTGATTTTCCGCCAAGAAGATTTCTCACATTCTCAAGCGCGGCATTATCCTTTTCGTGTGATGTCTCAATAATAAAGATAACACGTTTTACCTCCGTGTCAATATGTAATTTTTTGAGCACGGTTATAAATGTCTACCAACAGAAGGTTGTCCAGAAGAAGATTTTTAATAAAATTATCTTTGTCGAACCTTTCTTTATAAGCTACCAGCAGACTGTGGATCTGGAATGCCGCAACTTTGCCGAGCATATACGCCGTCTCGCTGTCACCTTCCGCCAGCAGTACGTACTCAAGCCTCTGCTCGTCAAAAATCTTAAAAAACTGACATCCCTGTATTACCTGACTGTCCGCAGGCGATTCTACAAACGAGATTACCGCGCTGTTTCGTTCCTGCGCATTGTCTAATGTAGATGCCAGTTCCTTTCCCTCTGTATCTAATACTGAGAAGTCAACTTTGGAAATTCCTTTCAATCCGTCGATCGTATTCTGAAGTATCTGATTTGAAATCATGCCTGTTCCTCCACTCCTTGGATTTATATCATGTACATTTTTCACAAACTTTAAAAGCGAAAATATTCCTCTTTCTTAGATTCGTATATTATATTAATGCAAAACAGCAAAAAAAGAAAGAGGAAATACATATTTTTTATGCATTTCCTCAGATATTTTACAAAAATTCATATTTTAATGTCTATACATTGTTCACAAATTCCATATATGGACATTTTTCCCGCTTTTGTCTAGTCTGATTTTTTCTGTTGTTTCCCTACTAACAGATGAAATCGCTTTTTCAGCAGAAACCGGGAGAGCCTTTTGGAAAGCTTTCTCTCGCCATAACTTTTTTCAAGCAGAGTTCCACATCCGAACCACATGTTTTACATTTAAAAGAGCTTGATTTTCCGCGATAAACTTTTCTTGATAAGGAGAAGTCAGTACGGACAAGATACAGTCCGTCTCTGTTCCGTTGATCTCATTGACTACGTCTTCTTCCCGGTTTTCTCCCTCTTTGATCAGCGCGTGTCCCGTCAGAAAAATTCCTTTGTCATAATACTTCATGGCATTTTCCACAGTATTTAGCTTTTCTTCCGATTCGGCAAGCAAAAAAATCTCTTTTTCTGTTCTTCTGAAGGTATTTCATAAACATTTTTATAAATGTCTGATTTTCCGCTTCTCTTAGTTTTATCCTGTCGGTTTCCCCTGCCGCTTCGAGAATTTCTGTCTCTCCGGGCAGAATAAGACCAAATCCGGATGTCGATCTTATCCACTCGTCTTCATCCCGCGCGCGCATCAATGCGCTCATAGATAAAACTTCGATAATATCAACCGACTCTCTTTCCAGAAACGCAATCGCTTTTAACATCGCTTCCTTCGCTGTTATGCAGTCCATTTCCGTACTCAAAACATTTATTCTTTCTTTCATACACATCACCTGTCGTCTCCCTCGGATGTATAATTCTATCAAATTTGTCTATCTTTGTAAAGAAATATTCTGCCCGCCGGATCGCTGCTTCTTCTTTCGTGTCACTAATCCTCCGATCCTGCCTGTCTCCTTTGATGTAAGTGATTTCCAGCCTTCCGTCATCACTTTATCGAGAAGCCCTATTTCCTCAGCCACCTCATATTTCAGCTTTTCATCCGGATCAAGATTTGCCGGATCGATCGTCTTTGATTTTTTCCCTGACATACAACTTCCCCTTTCTTCTTTCAAAGGAGTGTTGCCCGTTTTAGCAAATCGTATTCATCCGATCTGCTCCGTCAAAGATATCGCTGATCTTACATGTATAATTTTTCCACTCTTCCCTATAAAAATCCAACTGCGCGATTCCCTTTTCGGTCACTTTATAATACCGTCTGTTTCTGCCTTCAAACTGTCGATCATATACTTCCAGACACTCATCTTTCTGAAGCCTTCGCAAAACCGGATACAATGTCGATTCCGATACGTCGATCACTTTTCTTACATCCTGCGTGATCCTGTATCCATATGTTCCCGTTTCTTCCATAGATACGACTGCCAGTACGATCGCATCCAACAGGGCACAGGCTCCTGTATGAAATACCATCTGTCTCCTTTTTGCCAAAGACATTGTATTATATGAGTAATATTATATTTGTATAATATAGTTTGTCAATACAATATTATCCGGAAAAACCATTGATCGCCGCCCTGTAAATCGTCTGTTCAGCTCCGCTTATACCCGGTCAACCCAATATCGAATTGCAGATTCGAGAAACTTTGCACATCCATTCACTTCTTTATCATAATACATTTTAAACCTCTCGTCGCTGATATAGAGATTGCCGATTGCCGCATGCGCCTCTTTCGTATACTGTTTCCATGTCTTTCCAAGCCATTCTTTATGAAGTGCGACGATCCGCCTGCCGCATTCATCCTCCGGGTTTGCTCCGCCTCTTACCGCATCCTGTAATTGTATGCGGATTTCTTCACCCAGATTTTGAAATCTCTCGTATTCCTCCTCTGTCATATCTAAAACTTTCCTGTTTGCGGCATCCATCTCTTCATCGCCATATTTTTCGCGGATTTCCGCCCCGTGATTTTTCTTCATTTTCCCGAACTACTCTTTCTTTAAACGCCTGAAATTTTTCCTGATCACTCATATCATATTCTCCTTTCATTGAACGTATCGTCTGTTCCACTGTTTGGATCAGAGCTTCCATATGGTTTCTCTTTTCCTCAAGTTCCAAAAGGTGTTCCCGCAAAGCCGCCATAATGTCAAAGTCTTTCTGATAGATGATCTTCTTGATCTGCTTTAGTTCCATTCCCCGTTCCTTGTAAAACAGAATCTGCTGCAGGATCTCCAGTTCCCGCTCTCCATAGTACCGATATCCGGCTTCACTTGTCTTTGATGGTTTCAGCAATCCGATCTGATCATAATAACGAAGTGTGCGCGCACTCACTCCTGTTAGTTCCGATACTTCTTTAATGCCGCACTTCACCGTTTTCACCTCCTGTTAAAATACCCTAAGCCGATATTTTCTTTCTTTTCTATCAGCTTAGGGCAAGTATATTACTTGACGTTACGTCAAAGTCAAGAGCATCTGACATATTTTTTGCGTAACAGTTCATCCATACAGATGTACAGGAAGCACAAAACATGCTTGCATGTTTTTGCGAGCGGACATCTGTATGTGCTTAGCGCCTTTTTATGAGTAAAACAGTGGCGGCAGCCACAATAAGCACGCAGTGCGGTTTTACGAATGGCGCGGGCTGAACTGTTACATTGTTCTTTAATAATTCAAAAGCACATATCCGGCTATCACACAATGGATCACAAAAAAATATCGGTACGCTGATGACAAATTTTGCTTTCTTTGTTTTATGCCTGAACATCATCATTCCTGCTAAAGCTCCAACCGAACCGCCTGCAAACGCCGCAAGCAGAAGAACTTTTTCGGGAATCCGCCATCTTCCCGATTTTGCTTTCCACTTATCTATACCGTACATCAGCCATACCCCAACATTTAATGCGAGCAAACAATACATCAAAATCTTCATACGATGATCTCCTCTTTTAAAGTAAACGAATAAATAATCTTCTCTTTTACAGTTTTTCCCGTAAGCTGAGACAGGGCATGTGCATAATATTCAAGCTGCGCATGATATTTTTCCGCAAGTTCTTTTCTGCTTTTCACCTGATCCGTCTTATAATCAAGCACGACAAGTCCGTCTTCTTCTTCAAAATAAACGTCGATAATCCCCTGCACTAATATCTTTTCCCCGGACAGATCTCCCTGATAGATCTCCGATGCATTCACGCTGATCACAAAAGGCTGCTCTTTATAAAGTTTTCTGTTCCTTGCCGCCTGTAACATCCGCACTCCGCTCTTAGTCCGAAGAAACCGCATCATATCTTCTGTCTCAATACATTCTGCCATTTCCCTCGATAAACGTCCATCTTCCGCAAGCCTTTCCACCTCTGCTTCCAGATCATCTGCTTCGTATTCTTTTGCAAAATCAAGCAGTTCTAAAAACTTGTGATATGCGCTTCCCCGTGAAGCGCCGGAAAGAGTTTCTTCCTCTTTTATAAAACGGGGTAAGAAGAGGAACCGTCTGTGGTTCTTTATACATTTCCTCTCCCGCTTCTTCTTGCAGCGCCTTTCTTTTTTTCCAGCTCCGATACGGTAAACTTCATTTTCATACCGCCTTCCGAATAATACGGATAAACGTAATCTGCCTGTTCATCCAGACATTTTCGTATTTCCGGATCATACACTTCTGTCACATCCCAGTGTTTCAATACGTCAAGCGCCAACTGTTCTGACTTCACCTGTAAAATATCTGCTCCTATGTCATTTCCTGTATACTGAAAAATGCAGACAGGCGCATCTTCTAACGCCGCCTCCTCCTCTTCAGACCAAAGAGCCGGTATGATCCAGTCGAAATATGATTTTGCACCTGCCGTGATAACTCCGTCTTTGCCGGAGCGCATAATGAAACGATCCGGCAAAATCCCCTGTCATGATCAGTTTTCCTTTGCTCTTGTCAACGCTACATACAGAATGCGCATCTCCTCTGCCCACATTTCATACATTGCCTCTTCCCTGAATCAGCTTTTTTCCAAAAAAGTGTAGGCGCTTTTGTCCTCCGTTTCAGATCGATCTTATCAATCCCAATGCCCCATTCAGGATGAAGGATCATGCTGCTTTTCGTATCCTGTGTATTAAATTGTTTTCCCATACCTGCCGCAAAAACAACCGGAAATTCCAAACCTTTACTCTTATGAATACTCATGATCCTTACCGTATCCGCCTGTTCATCCATGATCCCGGCTTCTCCGTAATCAACGTCATATTTTTTCAGTTGTTCGATATACCGCACAAAATGAAACAATCCTTTGTAGCTTGTTCCTTCAAACGCCTTTGCTTTTTCCACCAGCATCTCTACGTTTGCGGCTCTTTGCACTCCGCCTTCCATCGCCGAAATGTATATACCGAAACCTGTTTCTTCTATAATCTCCGTCAACAGATCATGAATCGGAGTATACTGACAACTTTTTTGCTGAAATGATCCACCTGACTGAAAAATCTCATCAGACGATCTTTCAAGACCGGATCCTGTGCTTCTTCCGACGCGTACATCCGCGCGCTTTCATGAAACGGTACGTCGGGATATGCGACTCTGATCTTTGCCATATCTTCTGTCAGAAGATTTCCCAAAGGCGACGCCAGAACCGCCGCAAGCGGGAGATCCTGCCTTCCGTTATCGAGTATTTTAAGATAATCAAGCAATACGCTCACTTCATAAGTTTCAAAATACCCTTCCCTGCTTACAGAATATGCGGGAATCCCTTCTTCTGCAGGACTGCCGAAAAATCTTCTGCCCATCCTTTCACACTTCTTGTCAAAATCACAATATCTTTATACTGCACCGGACGATATTCCCCTGGTTTTTTTATCCGACACAACCCCGCCGCGCATCAAACTTTTAATTCTGCGCGCGATCATCCTCGCTTCTGACCGACGTACGTTTTCCGCTTCTTTATCGCGGTCTTTTAAGATCAAAAGCTCCGTCTTTGAAAAGATCTGTGTTTCTTTCACATTCTGACGATATGTATCGTTTTGCCTCAATTTCTTCTGTTTTCGGAAACTTCGCCCCAAGATAAAGCGCCGCGCTGTCATCATATTCGATTCCGCCCATTTCTTTTTTCATAATACGTCGGAAGATATAATTGACACTGTCCAGAACTTCTCCTCTGCTTCTGAAGTTTTTATGCAGATCGATCCTCTGTCTGTCACTGTCTTCTAAACTGTATGTGTTATATTTTTGCATAAACAGTTCAGGTCTTGAAAGACGGAAGCTGTAAATGCTCTGCTTTACATCGCCTACCATAAAAATATTACTTTTTCCTTCTGCCTGTCCCGATACGCTTGTCAGGATCGTCTCCTGTACAAAATTACTGTCCTGATATTCGTCGATCATAATTTCTTCAAACTGTTTTGCATATTCTCCGGCTACGGCAGACGGAACAAGTTCTCCGTTTTTTTCTTCAGTCAGTATATCAAGCGCAAACCGTTCCATATCGTTAAAATCTATCATATTTCTGCCGCGCTTCTTTTCCGCAAACTTTTCTGCGAACAGCTTTACCAAAGATACGAGCGTTTTCACAGACTCTCCCGCCGAAACCATGTCCTCTTTTCCATACGCTTTCCGGCGCGTAAAAATAAGTTTCCTTCACCCCGGCAATCGCCTTTTTTGCCTGTTCTCTCAACGCCTTTACGGACTCTCTTTTTTCAGCCGATACACTGTCATCTTTTTTCTCGAAAGCGTTTTCCATACAAACCGATCAGCCGCGTCATACATTTCTGCAAAATCACTGCATTTTCTTATCTTCTCTATTCCACGAAGATCCTCTTCCAGCATATCCGCATACATATACGGTCCATCCGGCTCCTCACATATTTTCAATCCTCTGCGGATCAGTTTTTCCGGTTCTTCGATCCGAATAAGAACGTGTTCTTTTGCCCGCCGTATCATCGCTTCCGCCGCCTCTTCTTCTGTATATACCGCAGCACAACGGTCAAGCCACTGTTCCGGTCTTGGATAACTGCCGGAATATTCGTATAATTTTAAAATGATCCCTTCGATCTTCCGGTCATTTTTCCCTGTTCCAAACCGCTCTGTAAAGGAAAGGAACTCTTCCTCTCCTTTGGAATAACACTCTTCAAGCAATTCATCGAGAACGTCTTGTTTTAAAAGTTTTAATTCTCCGTCTTCTCCGATCCGAAATCCCGGATCAAGATCGATCACATGAAAATGTTCCCTTATCACAGACAGACAAAAACTGTGTATCGTCGTGATCGGCGCACTGTGAACTAACGTAGCCTGCCTCTCCAGATGTACGTTTCCCGGATTTTCTTCCAGCTTTTTCTCGATCGCTTCTCTGATCCTGTCCTTCATCTCTGCTGCCGCCGCTTCTGTAAATGTCACAATCAAAAGTCTGTCCACATCGACAGGACTTTGCTCATCTGTGATCTTTTGAATAATACGTTCTACGAGAACGGCTGTCTTTCCCGATCCTGCCGCCGCAGATACAAGAATATTACGATTTCGCAGATCTATGACCTTTTGCTGCTGTTTTGTCCATTTCACGCCCATTCTTATCCTTCCCTGCCTTTCCCGCTTTGCTCGTTTTCCGAAGCGTCCCGGCTGACATTTTCTTCCAAAGCCTCCCGCATCTTTTTTCACCGCATCGTCTGAAGAATATCTCTCCAGCCTGCGGTAACTACATCCTTCAAGACGCGGATCGAACCCACATATATCTCTGTACGGACAGTAATCACATCCTGTAGTTTCTCCCATCTCATACGGAGAGGCGGAAACTTCTCCGTCATACATTCGGTCTTTGACCGACTCTTCTTTTCGTTTCGCAAAAGAAAGTACTAGCCGAAACAGTTCTTCCGGAAGCGCGTGAGACGTTTTACTCAATGAACCGTCTTTATTTCTTCCTATTGGAAAAAGGAGCGAATTCCCCGAAAGTTCTTTCTCCAAATGCGAAATCACCATATCATCCCCGTTAACTAGCCCATCCTGCTTTAATTCTTTTAAAATACTTCTCTCCACGGCATCCTGAGTTTTTTCTTCCGAAACGATCGGATCTTGTATCCGATAATAAAATATTCCTGCCGGGACGATCGTTTTATGAGGATGTTTTCTTTGCTCTACATCCAAAGCCGCGTTCAGATATACCGGAAGCTGCATTTGCAGACCATGATACAACGCCGTAATATCAAAACTTTTCATTCCCGTTTTATAATCTGTCACTTTGACATAAACACAGTCATTGTCAAAACATGTATCGATTCGGTCAATCTTCCCGCTTCCGAACTGCATCTCGTACCCGCTTGGAAGAAAGTCTCCTTTTTCTATCTGCTTTGTCAGCGCCCACACAGAAGTTCGGATAAGACGTTTGATCCGAGTGATCATATATTCATTTCGCGCCGAACTGAAAAGAACTGTATTCCCATAATCTATTACGCTTTCTTCCACACTCTCATCGATCATCTCGTCACGAAGAGCTTCCGGTATTTCCTGCCATTTCATTTTCTGCGCATCCGCCATTTTTGGGAAAACGTCTCCAAAGACTTGTGCGCGATATTTCCGAGATCAAGCGCCTCAAACCCATATTCTTCCCGGTCTGAAAGCCGCAGTCCGTAACTTGAAAAAATGAGCATATGCACAAGACGCAAATTTTTCCAGTCTTGTCACACTGACGCGATTTCGATCACTATAAAGTTCTTTTGTCAGTTCCGGTGCAAGCCTCGTATCTGTTTTATGCAGAAAACCTGCATTCAAAATACTTTCGATCTCTTTTTTATTTCTTCCGTCTTTTTGAAACCATGTATACAACTCTTTCCACTCATTATCCAGCCCGAGACGGCGGCTGCAAATTCCTTTTGCCACTTTCTCGATCCCCCCTCTTCGGGTGATCTCTCTGTCGCTAAGCTTTCTGTTTTCTTCATCGACAACGGACAGATTCGGAAACAGCCTGCGAAGCTCCTGTATCAAATACGCCGGACGCAGAGATTTTCCCTCCCCCGACACCTTTGACCATGACAGGCTTAGAAGTTCCGTCGGTTTTGTCAGCGCCGTATATAAATAAAATTTCTGTATATAGATTTTTTTCCTTCGGTCCGGGCGACAACGAGATATCTTTCTCTTTGAATTTTTCTCTGTCCCGCTCAGACAAAATGCCGCCCGTTCCCGCATTGCCCGGCAAAAGCACATCGTTCGCTCCGACAAAAAACAAGGCGCGGATATCTTTCATTCTTGTACGCTCTACGTCTCCGATCACAACCTGGTCAATGCTCGGAGGAATCACTCCCACTTTCGCCTCTTCAAATCCGGCGTCAAGAAGCTCGCAGTATTCTTTCAGCGTAATCGGCTCGTCGCCTAACAGTTCCGAAAACTTGTCAAACAACTCCATGACGATCCGGTAGATCTGCTCATATTCTTTTGCAAGTGTAAGTTCTCCCTGTTCTGCGAAAAATTTTCTGCTGTTGTTCCAATTTCTCCTGAAGATGCTCTCCTGCGATAAATTCATATACCGCAAGCGTAATGTCAAGCACCGTCTTTTTTTGCTGTCTTGAAACGAACATAAGCGGATCGATCTTTTCGACAAATTTCACGCGCAGATGATTTAACTTTTCCACTTCTTCCTCATCCGCCTCTTTCGTTTTCCTCGCCCATGCCTGCTGCCATTTTTTATATCCCTTTATTCCCCAGCGCAAGACAGTAGTTTTCCAATCGGTCGATCTCATCTTCCGTAAATTCACAATATCCGGATCTTAAATAACGAAATACGCTTTCATAAGTAAAAATTTTCCTGTATCATCCCCAGAAGGCTGCGGACATACTCTACAAAAGAATTCAGAAGAATACTTTTCTTATGATCCATAAACACAGGTATGTCAAAAGAAGCACATGCTTTTTCCAACACATCCGCATACACATTCATATCTGACGCGATCACGGCAATGTCTCTGTATCGGTATCCTTTTGTCCTCACTAACCGCCTGATACTTTCTGCTACATACTTTGCCTCTTTTCCCGGAGAGCGCACTTCATGCAGCGATACAGACTCACAGCTTCCGTTATATTTTGCGCCTGAATACCGGAATAGTTCCGTTTCCAAAAACGCCATTTCCGAACAATCCCGAAAACGATACACCGGCCTTTCAAACAAACATATCGGTTCTTCAATCTCTGTTTTTTTCTCACCCGCAATCTTCATAAGAGATGTTGACCATCTGTTTGCCGAGCGCAAAAAATCTGATACGGATGTTCATATACATACGGATTTTCTCTTCCGTCCATCGTCACTGTGATCATCACTTTTTCGCACACTGAAAAAAGCTCACCGATCAAACGGTTTTGTACAGGCGTAAAACCTGTAAACCCGTCCATCGCCACCACGCTTCCTTTTAAAATATCGGAATACGGAACAGCGTCGCTGAGCACATCGAGCATTTCTTCTTTTGTAATGTATTTTTCACTTAAATACTCTTCAAATTTTTCATATATAGTTCGGATATCATCCAGTTTATAATGCAGATAACTTTCAGGCGGCACTTCTTTCATAAAATCATCCAAACGTTCAAAGTCTACGCCATACTGCGCAAATTCCGAAAGAACAGACTTCACTTCGCTTATATAACCTTGTTTTTCAGGTTCCCTTAAGACCTTCAGATCTTTTTCACACTCGCCCGCAATTTTGCGCAAAACAAGATTTTTTCCCTTCATCATCAAGCACAACACGGGCATCCTGACCCACCTCTTCAAAAACGCGGTACGCCAGACGCCCGAAACTTAACACATCAATATTCATGATCCCGCCTTTTGGATGCGCAAGACAGAGATCTTTTTGTGTCTGCATCGTAAACTGCTCGGGAACGATGACAAGATAATTCTTGTCAGGATTTTCAATCGCTTCCCGAACAACCGTATCATATAAACAGTAAGATTTTCCGCTTCCGGAATTTCCCATAATAAATTGTAATGACATAAACCGCCTCCTGCCACAGGTCTTCCAACATATTTTTCTTGATTATACTACCCGTGCACATTCCTGACAAGAAGCCGGTTTATCTGTCCTTTACTATGTTTTGTTATTTTACCAGATCTGCAAGCGCTCCCTTCGGAACAGCGCCGACCTGTTTTCCTGTCATCTCTCCGTTTTTAAACGCGATAAATGTCGGGATGCTCATAACACCGTAGCGCTGCGCTACTTCCATCTCTTCGTCAATATTGATCTTACATACTTTTACATCGTCCAATTCTCCGGAAATCTCTTCTACTACCGGTCCCATCATCTTACACGGTCCGCACCAGTCAGCGTAGAAATCTACCAATACCGGGCGATCTGCCTGAAGAACTTCCTGATCAAAATTTGCCGTTGTTAATTTTACTACTGCCATTTTCTTCTCTTTCCGACCTTATTCGGTCTGTTTTATGATTCGATTTTGTTTCTTCATTGAGTATGGCTTTATATTATACCGGATGAATTTTCTTTTCAGTGACAAAATCACAATTAACATCTATGTGCCGTTTTGCCGTTTCAAGATTAGATTTTTCTCAGTCCTGCCTCGTTAAGTATTTCCACTTTCCCGCGGGTCAGTTTCACAAGTCCGTCAGCCTGAAACTGCTTCAGTATCCTTGTCACTACTTCCCTCGCTGTCCCCGCATCCCGCGCCAATGCCTCGTGCGTAATCGCCAGACTGTCTGAGCGCTCCATCACTTTATGGTCGAGCAGAGCCGATGCGATACGAGATGCTACATTTGAAAAAACGAACTGATTAAACAGCCACATGATGTCAGAAAACTTTTCCGATATCATCTCCATCGTATAGTCTTTCACAATTCCGCTCTCATCATACAGTTTGCGATACACACACTTTGGAATCGTATAAAGTTCACAGTCTGTTTCCATCTCCATATCAAGCTCCACATCCATACCGTTAAGCATACACGCCGCGCTCAGAATACTGACATCTCCTTCCAGCAAACGGAATAATGTAATATCTCCGCCGCCCGGTGATGTAATAAATACCCGCACTCTTCCTTTTCCGATGATCTGGACTCCGGCGCATTCTCCGCCGCCGAAATGGAGCTGCGTTTTCTTTTGGCATTCTGTTTTTACCATATTGTTCCTGATTTCTTCTTTCTGTTTATCTGTCAGACTTTCCCGAAAAAGGAAGCGCCTGTTCTAAAATTTCATTCATTTCCACTTTTCACCTTCCGTCTTGCTGCCTCTTATTATAAAAGAATCTTCCTGAAATATAAAGTGTAAAATCTCTCCGCCCGCTCCGCCTGAATTTCTTCTTCGCCGTTTTCCCCTGCAATTTTATCCAAAACGCAGAATATGTCAAAAAAAATCCGTCATAATATTAATAAATATTAATATTACTGTAGAAATATTGACGAATATTGCATAAATACAAATTTTTCTTCTTCCTTTTATCACGCCAAAGTGGTATAATGTTATAGACTTTACTACAAAGTCTTTAATTTTACAGAAAGGAAAAGGAATGAACATCATGGAAAAGAAAAATGAGTTCAAACCGTATATTCCGGCAGATAAAATCGTTCCGGAGTTTACGGTAACTTCAATCGTGATTGGTATTATCCTTGCAGTCGTTTTCGGAGCCGCAAACGCATACCTCGGACTGATCGTCGGTATGACAGTATCAGCTTCCATTCCGGCAGCAGTTATCTCTATGGGTATCATCCGTGTGATTCTTCGTAAGGATTCCATTCTCGAAAACAATCTTGTGCAGACAATCGGTTCCGCCGGAGAGTCTGTAGCGGCAGGTGCTATCTTCACTCTGCCTGCATTATTTATCTGGGCTGAGGAGGGAAAAATCGCTTTCCCAAGTATGATGACGATCTTTCTCGTTGCACTTTTCGGAGGTGTCCTCGGAATTTGCTTCATGGTGCCGCTTCGTCAGGCATTGATCGTTGAAGAACACGGCACACTTCCGTTCCCGGAAGGAACAGCCTGCGCAGAAGTTCTTCTTGCAGGAGAAGAGGGAGGCGCAAAAGCAGGTACTGTATTCGCAGGACTCGGTATCGCAGCAGCTTACAAATTCATCGCAGACGGATTCAAATTATTCCCAAGCGAAATCGGTTATGCTTTCAAAAGCTATGCAGGATCTCAGATCGGTATTCAGGTTCTTCCTGCTCTTGCAGGTGTCGGCTTCATCTGTGGACCGAAGATTTCAAGCTACATGCTTGCAGGAGGTACTCTGAGCTGGTTCGTACTTATGCCGGCAATCGCTTTGTTCGGCGCTGACGCTACGATCTTCCCAGGCACAGCTCCGATCTCTGAATTGCTTGCAGCCAACGGACCGTCTGCTCTTTGGAGCAACTACATCAAATACATCGGAGCCGGAGCTGTTGCTACCGGCGGTATGATCAGCCTGATCAAGAGCTTCCCGCTGATCGTCCGTACATTTAAACAGGCTATGTCCAGTATGTCCAAAAAACGTTCCAACACAACGCTCGTTCGTACACAGCAGGATCTTCCTATGCCGATCCTTCTTGTAGTTCTTCTTGTGATCGTTGTTGCAATCTGGCTCATCCCGGCATTCCCTGTAAGTCCGCTCGGATCACTTATCATCGTAATCTTCGGTTTCTTCTTTGCAACCGTTTCTTCTCGTATGGTAGGTCTGATCGGTTCTTCTAACAACCCTGTTTCCGGTATGGCGATCGCAACATTGATCATCGCTACACTGGCTTTAAAAGCAACAGGTACAACAGGTACAAAAGGTATGGTCGGAGCAATCGCTATCGGCGGTATCATCTGTGTAATCGCAGCAATCGCCGGAGATACGTCTCAGGACCTTAAAACCGGATTTATCGTAGGAGCTACACCGAAGAAACAGCAGATCGGTGAATTGATCGGTGTCATTGTTTCAGCGGCAGCTATCGGCGGAGTTCTCTACCTTCTGAACGAAGCTTGGTCTTACGGTTCAAAAGAACTTCCGGCAGCTCAGGCTACAATGATGAAAATGCTCGTTGAAGGTATCATGAACGCAGAACTTCCGTGGGGACTCATCCTTATCGGTGTGTTTATCGCAATCGTAGTCGAGATCATAAAAGTTCCGGTAATGCCGTTCGCAGTCGGTATGTATCTCCCGTTCAGCTTAAGCGCAGGTATCATGGCCGGTGGAGCTGTTCGTTTCCTTGTTGAAAAGATCAAAGGTACGGACGAAGAAAAGAAAGCCCGCACAGACAAAGGCGTGCTCTTCACATCAGGACTTATCGCAGGAGAAGGTATCACCGGTATCCTGCTTGCAGGATTTGCAGTTGCGAAACTTGACGTAGCTTTAAAATTCTCACTTCCGCAAGTTGGAAGTCTGATTATCTTCATCGCTCTTCTCGGCGGATTGTTCGCACTCTGCATGAAAGCGAAACCTGCTAAAAAATAAAACCGTACATTCAGTTCAACGTATAAACAAAGTACATACATGATCTGATTGTTCACCGGAGGCAGTCTGCTGCTTGCAGGCTGCCTCTTTTTATGATATTATTCTGTAATGATATTGTAGAGAGGATCTTCATTAAGATGAGTAAAAAAATGTAAAAAAAGCGAAAAAACCTATCTTGATTTTATTCCTGTAAAAAAGTCCGGATATAGAATATGAAACAGATGAAAACGGAATCGTCACCGTCTTTATCGAATGGAAAGGCTTCTATCACAAAATTTGGACCCAGAAATATTCCGCCGCCCGAGAGTCAGCGATATTAAAATGGATAAGTACGGAAGTTTCGTATGGCATGCGATAGACGATGAAAAACGACGTACATCAGC
>ENA-OPYU01000197-OPYU01000197.1-human-gut-metagenome-genome-assembly--contig:-NODE-197-length-24621-cov-5.547359_pt1 | contig 24621 bp, 29 predicted proteins | sample MGYA00242637_ERZ504482 | MGnify/ENA primary metagenome ERZ504482 (study PRJEB26092, sample SAMD00036237) | human gut metagenome | host: Homo sapiens | study: EMG produced TPA metagenomics assembly of... | reverse complement strand
TCCTGAGACCTCTTGTGTTATCATATGGTTTTGTAACCATGAAATTAAGAAAGCAGAAACCTCCCCTACCAAAGTTTAGTTTCTGCCTTCACCTAAACATAGCTCTCGCTACATTCATACATACCTAGTGTCTGCTGATTAAGCAGCTATCTGTAACTTCCAACTCTTATATCTGTTCCGGTCATACCAGAATCGGAACAGATGCAAAAGAGCACAAAGTATTCGCCTCTGAATCTTGAACAGATTCGTCACGAATACAGATAATGCGATAGATGTCAACTGCGTTTCTTCCAGTTTTGTGGTAATGCAGCTCATACCATAACAGCGTTTGCTCAGGCTGAAGGTGCGCTCCACTTCGATTCTATCGGTATTATCCTGATACTCTTGTTTTTTATCAACTTTTGCTGTGGCGCTTGGTCTGCCCAGCTTTGGACCTGATAACCGGATCCCATGCTCCTTGCAATAATTCCTGTTTTCCCTGGTCCGGTATATCTGATCTGCCAGGACACGTTCTGGATAATAACCGGTACGCTCTTTGAAGCGTTCTATTGCTTCAATCAGGCAGGTGCTCTCGTTGTATGCCTCGAAAGATATTTTTTCGAGGCGCCCATAACCTTCGCTGTCAAGACTGAGATCAAATTTTGCGCCAAATTCAACAGGTGCTTTGACCTTCCCTCTGACAATCGGCCGAAGCCATGGCTGCGAAATGCTTACAATGCGATGCTCCACAGAATGGATTCTGTTATCGTACATATACTGTTGCTGTTCATACAGCCTGATGATGGTAAGATATAGGCCGATATCCTTACCTGTCATGGCGTATCCATCACTCATGAACTGTTCCAGATAGCCAAGATCTCTTTTCACGTAGCCAAGCTGTCTGCGGAGTGCGCTGCGGATTTTCTTTGCCGTGTGCTTTCTGCTCTTGGCAAATGCAAGATACTCTTTTCTGGCACGTTTGCGGTATCTTCTTGGCAACTTAAGACCATAACATTTACAAAAACAGTAAATCATGTTTTCCAGCTTTTCTCTTGCTTCGTTCAAAAGCGAGATGTCCTGCGGATAACGTATGTTTGCAGGTGCGCAGGTTGCATCAAGTGTCAGAGTCCCTTTGTTTGTATCTTCTTTTGCAGTACCATCATCACCGGATTTTCCTACGGATGGAGGAGTATGGTCATCTTTGTCATCCTCCTTGTGAGCAAGAAGATACTCATTTACTTCCATCAGCATATCTGCTGAAATGCGTTTACGGAAAAGAACCAGTGTACTTGCATCAAACGGAGCTTCTTCCCGAAAACCGGGAAGCCCGATAAAGTATTGCAGATACGGATTCTCAGCGATCTGTTCCACAAGCTCACGGTCGGAAAATTGGAACTTGGTCTGGATGATCAGGGCTCCTAATGCCATGCGAAGAGGCCTGGCAACATTACCCGTATCACTTGGAAACAGCTTGGCATATTTTACTTCGAATTCATCCCATGGGATTCGGTCAGCCAGTCTGACCCAGCGGTTATCCGGATTCATGTGGAGTCCCATAGGTTGGTTGAAATCGAGGAATGAATGCTGTAACTTGTCGATCGGTTTGTACATTGTTTTAGCCCCTTTATACTTAAAATCTGTAAGAAAACTGCAAGAAAAATGATTTGTTTTTGTCAAAATCCTTGCAATCATTATACCAGAAAATGGGGCAAAAGTCAGTAAAATCAAGTGTTTTCAGTTTGCTCAGCAGACACTATATAGTCTACTGGCGAGAAAAAGAACACGAGAAGTATTTAGAGCAGGTGGACAGGAAAAACCACTTGCTCTTTTTTCAGCATTGGATCATGACGGACACTTTACAGATAATATTGTTGATGAAAGTGTTGATGTAGAAAAGATTGTTGAAACACAGATGATGATTGAAGCAGTAAGAAGTGCTATAACAAGGCTCAATGCAGAAGAAAGAGATATTATTGAACGCTTGTATTTCAATGATGAAACTGTTCGTTCAGTAGCAAAGCTCAAAAGTATTACACATCCGGCTTTAATCAAAAGAAGAAACAAAATTCTTGAAAAGCTGAAAAAATTTATCGAAGAACTTTAAAACTTCGGTAACCAATATAGTGGGATGAGCAGACAGAAGCAGAAAATATGCAGAGAAAACAGTCGCCGGCATTTTGTCTGAGCGGATATCTGGACAACCGGGCAGAAGGATTTCCAGATATCCGTCAGACGTGGCATGGAAGCGGAGGAAGTATTTATTTTCTGATCAGTGAGAAAGGCTTTGCAAAGATTCCGACAGAGAAAAAGACGCTTTACATGGAACTGAATGTAGAAAACAAAAAAGAGGCAGAGGTTCGGAAAGAAATTCAAAATATTTTGGAGGAAGAAAACAAAAGGCGGGGAAACGTGTCCGCAGCAGGAGTAGAGGATCAGAGTGGAGAAGCGGGAATCTTCTGTATCAGCAAGTCGGAATTACTGGAAAATGCCAAAGATTATATCCAGGGAAATCGGATTAATTTTTGGAAGTATCAGTATTGTGCTGCTGATGGCAGGAGTGACGAATTACTTAAATATCGTGGTTACAGGAATCCTTTCCAGAAAAAAGGAACTGGGGATCATGGAAAGTGTGGGAATGACGAAACGGCAGAAGCGTATGCTTTTCATGATGGAAGGCGGATACTATTTTTGTGCGGTGACAGTTCTGCTTGTGACAATTGGAAGTGTCATGTTACAATGGATCAAAACGTATATGGAAACAAAACTTTCGTATTTTGTATTTCAATATCCGTTGATCTGGCTGGTTGTCGGCCTGTGTTGTCTGGCAGGAATCAGTTTTGCGGTTCCCGCAGGACTGTATATGCTTGAAAAAAGTCACTGTGAACAATAACAAAAAGGAAGGAGAATTTACATGTTTGAGAGAATTGATTACAGAGTGATCAGAATAGACGGAGAGTATGCGTATCTGCAAAAACTGGAAGATGAAAATGCAGAAGAAAAGTGTGTGGCAATGGCACTGCTCCCTCCGGAGATTCAGGAGGGCTGCCATATTGCATATGAGATGATGGAATATCGGATGATAAAATGATAAATCTTGCAAGATTACTTTGACAGAATACCTGTCTGGTATTATGATAAACATCAGAAAGACCAGAAAGGAGTGCACAGGACCAGTCTGGGGCGGCTGTGCAAAAAATGTGATGAAAGTAATAAAAAATAAGACAATCTATACGGGGAATGGAGTAATTGAGGATGGATTTGTAAGATATGAAAAGACGATCGCCGAGGTAGGCTCCATGCAGAATTTTGTGTCAAGAGAAGAGGATGAGATTGTAGAAGTGGAAGGAATGTATCTGATTCCGGGATTCATTGATGTACACAGCCATGGAGGATATGGTCTGGACAGCATGGATGCATCGGCAGATGAGATTGACTGGATGGTCAGACAGATGGCTGCAAAAGAAGGAATTACTTCTTATTTCTGCACGACGATGACGCAGACTTCAGAGAATATTGAAAGTGCCATGAAGAATATCAAAGCAGCGGCAGAGAAGAACCCGATCATTCAGGGAATCCATCTGGAAGGACCGTTTATTTCCGTGAATTACAAGGGTGCACAGGATGCATCTTATATCCAGAAGCCGGATGCAGCAGTCTTAAAACACTGGAATGAACTGAGCGGAAACCGGATTAAAATCGTGACTTATGCTCCGGAAGAAGCGGATACAGAATTTGAGGATTGGTGTCTTGCCAATGGAATCGTGCCAAGTGCGGGGCATTCTAACGCGACTTATGATCAGCTTTGTGGCTGTCGTGCATGTCATGTGACACATCTTTATAATGCGCAGAGAGGGCTCAACCACAGAGAACCGGGTGTGACAGGATATGGACTTTTGACAGATGGTGTGAAAGCTGAGATGATCTGTGACGGAATCCATATTAAACCAAAGATGGTATACATGGCATACAAAGTAAAAGGCAGTGACGGAATCGAATTGATTACAGATTCTATGCGTGCAAAAGGAATGCCGGAAGGAAAGAGTGAGTTGGGCGGTCAGACCGTTTATGTCAAAGACGGCACAGCGAGACTGGAAGACGGCACGATTGCAGGAAGTGTTCTTACGTATATTGATGCGTTCCGAAATATCATGAAATTTACGGATGCTTCTTTAAAAGAGGCAGTGCAGATGAGTTCCGGAAACCAGGCAAAAGAATTCGGACTGACACAAAAAGGTGAGATCACAGTCGGAAAAGATGCAGATTTCGTGATTTTAGAAAATTCTCAGGATGGAAATTATGAGTTGAAGAAAACCATCAGTATGGGAGAGATTATAGAAGCATAAAAAGAGGAGGAACCGTTTGAGACGGTCCTCCATTTTTATAACTGGAAGATTCTTGTCGCAATATTGAAATAGATCAAAATGGAACAGGTATCGACCAGTGTTGTGATCAGCGGGGATGCCATAATGGCCGGATCCATATGCAGTTTTTTTGCAAACAATGGAAGCAGACAGCCGATCAGTTTCGAGATGATGACAGTAGCTACAAGAGAAAGTCCAATTACCAGCGCAAGTCCGGCATTTCGATACATGATCAGAATACGAAGTCCATTGGCGAGTGCAAGTACTACACCTACGATCAGGGAAACACGGAATTCTTTAAACATGACCCGGAACAGATCAGAAAAACGAATCTCGCCGAGTGCAATTCCGCGGATGATCAATGTAGAACTCTGAGAACCGCAGTTTCCGCCGGTATCCATCAACATGGGAATAAAGGATACAAGGAGCGGGATTGCGGCAAATGCATTTTTATATTTGGTAATGATACTTCCGGTGATGGTAGAGGAAAACATCAGGATCAAAAGCCAGGCGATCCGATGTTTGGCATGCGCAGCAACAGAAGTATCAAAATAAGTCGTTTCACTCGGGCTCATGGCAGCCATTTTGGTAATGTCTTCAGTCGCTTCATCTACCATAACATCCATGGCATCATCGAATGTGACGATACCAACCATTCGTTCATCCTGATCCAGAACAGGAATGGCAAGAAAATCGTATTTAGTGAACAGTTGTGCGACTTCTTCTTTATCAGTGTGCGTTGTGACGGAGATGATCTCTGTCTGCATCAGATCCCGGATCAGAATGTCATCAGCTGTCGTCATCAGGTCTTTTGCACTGACGATTCCAAGCAGTCTGCGCTGATCGGTGACATAGCAGGTATAGATCGTCTCCTTGTGGATTCCGGTCTCTTTGATATGTGCCATGGTCTGGGCAACGGTCATTGTCTCCCGGATATCGACGTATTCAGTCGTCATAATACTTCCTGCACTGTCATCCGGATAATTGAGAAGCTGATTGATCAGATTCCGGTCAGATTGATTGACAGTGTCCAGAATACGATTGACAAGATTAGCTGGAAGTTCCTCCAGCAGATCCACTGTATCATCCATGTAAAGGTCATCGAGCAGTTCTTTTAACTCCTTTTCGGAAAACATCTCTACCAGATAAGTCTGCATGGAATTATTCATATTGGCAAATACTTCTGCGGCTTTATCCTTTGGAATGAGACGAAAAGCAAGTGCAAGTTCTTTGTCTTCCAGATCGGAAAGAAGTGAGGCTATATCCACTTCGTTCATCACATCCAGAATGCTTCTGACAGCTTTGAACTGGCGCTGCGCAAGGAGTTTTACAAAAATTTCTTTGTTCATAGTTCATTACTCTCCTTTTTCTATTTAATTTTCTGAAAAATCCCGAAGGATGACTGGCTCCAGCGTCCATAACCTCACCACCTTTTGTCGTGTATTAAAAATATCTGCAAAAGAAAAAGCGTCATTGTTGTAGCAATGACGGTGTGTGCAGCAAATTTTCGCTTTTATTCTATCTCAAAAAAAGACAGGATGTCAAGAATATTGTTACTGTGAACAGGAACAGAACATTTGCGAACAGTAACGGAAACAGGGGTTATTGATTTACAGTTTCACCTTGTTATGCTAAAATGAAACAACAGGAATCAGCAAAGGAGCAGAAAAATGGATGCATATACAAGTTTTGCGGCAGTGTATGATACCTTTATGGATAATATTCCATATGAAGAATGGAAAAGCTATCTGGAGGAATTGTTAAAAGAGTATGGCGTGCAGGACGGTCTGGTGCTTGATCTGGGATGTGGAACAGGAACCATGACGGAACTTCTTGCAGCAGATGGCTACGATATGATCGGAGTGGACAATTCCGAGGAAATGCTGGAGATCGCCAGAGAAAAGCAGATCAAGTCAGGACATGAGATTTTATATCTTCTTCAGGATATGCGGGAGTTTGAACTGTATGGTACTGTGGGTGCGGTATTTAGTATCTGTGATTCTCTGAATTACATTACAGAGCCGGAAGAATTGAAGCAGGTATTTCGCTGGGTGAATAATTATCTGGATCCGGGCGGAATTTTTATTTTTGATTTTAATACAGAATACAAGTACCGGGAGGTTCTGGGGGATCAGACCATTGCAGAATCCAGAGAGGACTGCAGTTTTATCTGGGATAATTATTATTATGAGGAAGAGCGGATCAATGAATACGAACTGAATCTGTTCATCAGAGAAGATGCGGAAAGTGAGACAGAGGGTGATCTCTATCGCAGATTCCGGGAGACACATTTCCAGAGAGCATATACGTTAGAAGAGATCACAAGGATTGTGGAAGAATCCGGACTGCAGTTTGTGACTGCATACGAAGCGTTTACAAAAGAACCGCCTTCTAAGAACAGTGAACGAATCTATGTGATCGCCAGAGAGCAGGGAAAGGTACCTGTGAAAAAAGCAGAATAGAATCATTATAATAGAAGAAACAGGAGAGATAAGATGAAAGATTATATTGTAAGAGCAACAGCAGCGAATGCGCAGATCCGTGCGTTTGCGGCATCAACAACAGAGCTTGTGGAAGAGGCAAGAACAAGGCATAATACAAGTCCGGTTGCGACAGCAGCACTTGGACGACTTCTTACAGCAGGTGCGATGATGGGAAGTATGATGAAGAATCCGACGGATGTTTTGACGCTGCAGGTGCAGTGCGGAGGTCCGATCGGAGGGATGACAGTGACAGCAGACAGTAAGGGGGAAGTGAAAGGATATGTACACAACCCGGATGTGATGCTTCCGCCGAAGAACGGAAAACTGGATGTAGGCGGTGCGCTTGGACCAGGATTTTTAAATGTGATCAAGGATATGGGACTCAAAGAACCATATTCCGGACAGACGATTTTGCAGACAGGAGAGATCGCAGAAGATCTGACCTATTATTTTGCAACCTCTGAGCAGGTGCCGTCTTCTGTGGGTCTGGGTGTGCTGATGGAAAAGGACAATACCGTGCGATGCGCAGGTGGATTTATCGTACAGGTGATGCCGTTTATTGAGGAGGAAGTGCTCAGCAAGCTGGAAGAAAACATCAAGAATATTCAGTCTGTGACAGCAATGCTCGACAATGGCCATACACCGGAAGAAATGCTGAACCACGTTCTGGAGGGATTGGATGTAGAGATCACAGATACACTTCCTGCAAAATTTGACTGCAACTGTTCTAAAGAACGGATTGAAAAAGCAATCATCAGTGTCGGGAAAAAAGAGATTCAGGAGATGATCGACGATGGAAAGGATATCGAAGTAAAATGTCATTTCTGTAATACCGCCTATACATTTTCTGTAGACGAGCTGAAGGAACTTTTGAAAAAAAGCAGATAGAAGTGATGTGTCCAAATAGGGAAAGTGAGGCAGTAGAATGAAACAGGGATTTATCAAAGTGGCAGCTGCCACACCGGATATCCGGGTGGCGGACGTGCCGTTTAATACAAAACAGATATGCAGTGCCATTGAAGAAGCACAGAACAATCAGGCAAAGATCGTGGTATTTCCAGAATTGTGTGTCACAGGATATACATGCGGGGATCTGTTTACACAGGATGTACTTTTGCAGGCAGCAAAACAGGCACTGCTTGAAATCACAGAGTTTACAAGAGAGAAGGACATGCTTGTGTTTGTGGGCGTGCCGCTTGTGGTGGATGCAAAGCTCTACAATGTGGCAGCAGCTCTTTGCAGGGGAGAAATCCTGGGACTGACGACAAAGACATTTCTTCCGAACTATGGTGAGTTCTATGAGATGCGTCAGTTTACGGCAGGACCGGATGTGCCGGGAGAAATCCTGTTTAACGGTAAAAAAGTGCCGTTTGGTCCGGGGCTTTTGTTTCAGGCATCCTCTATGGAAGAGCTGATCGTATCGGCGGAAATCTGTGAGGATGTGTGGTCGCCGATTCCGCCGAGCATCCGTGCGGCAATGGAAGGTGCAACCGTGATCGTTAACTGTTCGGCAAGTGATGAGACGATCGGGAAAGACAGCTACAGACGGGATCTTATCAAAGGACAGTCAGCGAGACTGATCGCGGGATATATTTATGCAAATGCAGGCGAAGGGGAATCCACGACGGATCTTGTATTTGGAGGACACAATCTGATCGCAGAAAACGGCAGTATCCTGGCAGAGTCAAAGCGATTTGAAAATCAGATCATTTATACAGAACTGGATATCAAAAGGATTGTCGGTGAGCGTCGGAAAAACACGACATTTACGATGGAAAAAGAGAAAGTGCTGCCAAGAATCTCATTTCCTCTGGATGTGTGCGAGACAAAACTGACAAGAGAGTTTCCGAAAAAGCCGTTCGTGCCGCAGGATGAAAAAGAACGTGCTCTGCGATGCGAAGAGATTTTGACAATCCAGGCAATGGGGCTCAAAAAACGTCTGCTCCATACCCACGCAAACACGGCGGTAGTTGGTATTTCGGGGGGATTGGATTCCACATTGGCATTGATTGTGACAGCAAAAGCGTTTGACATGATCGGAAAAGATAAAAAAGAGATTCTTGCGATCACCATGCCTTGCTTTGGAACAACGGACAGAACGTATCGGAATGCCTGCAAAATGGCAGAACAGCTCGGAGCGACGCTGCGGGAAGTGAAAATTGCAGATTCCGTAAGTCTTCATTTTCAGGATATCGGACATGATCCGAAAGACCACAGTGTAACGTATGAGAATGCGCAGGCGAGAGAGCGTACGCAGGTATTGATGGATATTGCAAATGCGACAAACGGAATGGTCATCGGAACCGGAGATATGTCAGAACTGGCGCTTGGATGGGCAACCTACAATGGAGATCATATGTCGATGTACGGAGTGAATGCTTCTGTACCGAAGACGCTGGTGCGTCATCTTGTCAAATATGCGGCAGACGTGACTGCGGATCCAAAATTGCAGGAAGTCCTTTATGATGTACTGGATACGCCGGTCAGCCCTGAACTGCTTCCTCCAAAAGACGGGGATATCGCACAAAAGACTGAGGATCTGGTGGGACCATATGAGCTGCATGATTTTTATCTGTATTTCATGCTGCGGTTCGGATATGAGCCGGGTAAGATCTATCGGCTTGCAATGCAGACATTTGAAGGGGTATATGAGAAAGAAACAATTTTAAAATGGCTGACAACATTCTGCAGACGATTTTTCAACCAACAGTTTAAGCGCTCCTGTCTGCCGGACGGACCGAAGATCGGGACAGTGGCACTCTCACCAAGAGGAGACTGGAGAATGCCAAGCGATGCGTGTGCCCAAGTGTGGATGCGTGATCTGGAGAAAATTTCCTTATAAGCATTGAAAAGAGAGGTGTTTAGAAGTATGAAACTGATCAAGACCGAGGATGCAGTGGGCTGTATGCTTTGCCATGATATTACGCAGATCATCCCGGGGGTAGTAAAAGATGCGGTTTTTAGAAAAGGACATGTAGTGACAAGGGAGGATATTCCGGTTCTCCTTTCCGTTGGAAAAGAGCATCTGTATGTGTGGGAAAAACAAGAAGGGATGCTTCATGAAGATGAGGCGGCAGAGATCCTGCGCAGCGTGTGCCAGAATGCACAGATGGATGCGTCAAAGCCAAAAGAAGGAAAAATCGAGCTGACGGCACAGTGTGACGGGGTTCTGAAAGTGGACAAGGAGAAACTGTGTAGGATCAATGCCATGGGACAGATGTGTATTTCTTCCCGACACGGAAATTTTCCGGTGAAAAATGGCGATAAGATCGCAGGAATGCGTGTGATCCCTCTGGTGATCGAAGAAGTAAAAAATGAAACAGGTAAAGGAGATAGCAGGAGAGACTCCTGATTTTTGCGCTCCTTCCGTTTCAGAAGAAAAAAGCAGCGATCGTGACAACCGGAAGTGAAGTATATCACGGAAGGATTCAGGATAAATTTACTCCGGTGGTCCGGCAGAAGCTGGAAGAATATGGAGTAGAAGTGCTTGGAAATACAATCTGCAATGATGAACCGGATATGGTGACAGAGGCAGTCAATGACTGGATCAAAAAAGGTGCGCAGATGGTTGTGTGTACCGGAGGAATGAGTGTCGATCCGGATGATAAGACACCGCTGGCAATCCGCAATGCTTCCGATGAAGTGATCACATATGGCGCCCCGGTTTTGCCTGGTGCGATGTTTATGCTGGCCTATAAAGGTGAGATTCCGATCATGGGCCTGCCGGGCTGCGTGATGTATGCAAGGCGTACAATCTTCGATCTGGTACTGCCAAGACTGGTGGCAGGAGAACGGCTGCAGGATCAGGATTTTTGACAGACTCGAGAAGGAGGACTGTGTCTGTCCTGCGAGGTGTGTACGTTTCCAAATTGCGGGTTCGGGAAAGGTAATGAAAAAGGAGCGTGAAAGGATGAGTGAATTTTATAATTCTCTCGCAGAAAAAATGCAGAGTGGTTCCTGTGTTGTTATGACAGTATTAGAGGGAGAATCGGCAGGAAAGAAATTACTTGTGACAGAGCCGGTGGAGCAATATGAGGGACATGCAGTGTTTTGTGAGCGTGCAGGTTCTCAGCCCAGGCTGGTGATCTGCGGAGGCGGTCATGTGTCCATACCTATGATCCGGATGGGGAAAATGCTGGGATTTCAGGTGACGGTTCTTGAGGATCGTCCCAAATTTGCGGACAATGCAAGAGTGGCAGGCGCGGATGTGGTGATCTGCGATTCTTTTGAGCATGGACTTGAACGCATATCAGGAGGAGAAGATACATATTTTATTATTTTGACAAGAGGACACCGGTATGATGAAGTGTGTCTGGGAGCAATCGTAGAGAAGCCAAATGCTTATATTGGAATGATGGGCAGCCGCCGCAGAGTGGCGATCGTCAAAGAAGAGCCTTTTTGAGCAGGGACATGAACGTGAGAAGCTGGATGAGGTGTACACACCGATTGGTCTGAAGATCGGCGCTGAGACACCGGAAGAAATTGCGGTGTCTGTTATGGCAGAAATCATTCAGGTGAAACATGAAAAAGCAGAAGGATGCGGATATTCCAAAGAATTGTTGGAGGCGCTGTGTGATGAGGACTGTAAAAAGCAGAAAAAAGTACTTGCAACGATCATTTCCAGAAAAGGATCTGCACCGAGAGGCGTGGGAACAAAAATGCTGATCCTGGAGGATGGAACACTGATCGACACGATCGGAGGCGGATGCGCGGAAAGTGATGTGATCACAAAAGCACTGCTGATGATGCGGGAAGAAAAAGTGCGGTTTCAGATTTGTATGGTGGATATGACAAGGGAAGCTGCAGAAGAGGAAGGGATGGTCTGCGGTGGACGGATTGAAGTAATGCTGGAACGAGTTTAGTATCCGTTACTGTTCACAGTAACTTCGTATACCGGATTCATTTTTCATGGAAGAGCTGTTGACATTCAAAATAGGGAATGTTAATATAAATTTAACATAGTGAAAGCAATAATTGTGCGAATTGCATAAAATGGTGCTTATATAGGTTCATAATTGGTTGGACGTATCTACCAGCTGCCGCAAACAGCTGACTATAAGCAGAGTGGGATGGGAAAGTCCCGGTCTGTAGTCGGGCGGAAAGAGTAGGAGGTCAGTCAATGAATGAACCTGTTTTTATATTAAAAGGGAATGTTGTATACAGCAAAAATAAAGATGAACTAAGGATCTTAAAGGATCACTATCTGATCAGCGAAAGCGGTCTGGTCAAGGGGGTTTTTGAGAAAGTGCCTCCAGAATATGCACAGGTATCGGTATCTGATTATGGGGAGTGTCTGATTATTCCGGGACTGACAGATCTGCATGTGCATGCTCCGCAGTATACATTCCGGGCAATGGGAATGGATATGGAGCTTTTGGAATGGCTGGAGACGAATACGTTTTCCGGAGGAGGCAAAAATATCAGGATCTGGAGTATGCCCGGCGTGCATATCGTATCTTTACTGACAATCTAAAGAGAAGTGTAACGACAAGAGCATGTATTTTTGGAACGATCCACAGAGACGCCACACTGCTTTTAATGGATCAGCTGGAACAAAGCGGACTGGTGACGTATGTGGGAAAAGTGAATATGGATCGCAACTGTCCGGATTATCTCAGAGAGGAATCGGCAGAAGAATCAGGGATTCAGACAGTGGAATGGATCAAGGATGTATTGCATAAAAAATATCAGAATACCATGCCGATTCTGACGCCAAGGTTTACACCGAGCTGCAGTGATGAACTGATGGAGAATTTAAAGAAAATTCAGATGTATTACCAGATTCCGGTACAGTCACACTTATCAGAAAATCCGGGAGAGATTGCCTGGGTGAAGGAGCTTTGCCCGTGGTCGGAGTTTTACGGGGATGCTTATGACAGATTTGGATTGTTTGGGCAGACTGCAAAACCGTAATGGCGCACTGTGTGTATTCCGGAAAAGAAGAGCGGCAGCGAATGAAAGAAAACGGAGTATTTATCGCCCATTGTCCGGAATCCAATATGAACTTGTCATCGGGGGTGGCGCCGGTTCGGACATTCCTGGAGGAAGGAATGCATGTGGGAATTGGAAGTGATGTGGCAAGGGGGCTCCACAGAAAATCTGTTCAAAGCAATGGCGCTTGCAATTCAGGCTTCCAAGCTGCGCTGGAGGATGCAGGATGACAGTTTAAAACCACTGACATTGGAGGAAGTATTTTACATTGCCACAAAAGGCGGCGGTGAATTCTTTGGAAATGTGGGAAGCTTTGAACCGGGATTTGAACTGGATGCAGTTGTCCTGGATGACACAAGAATTGTGCATTCGCAAAATCTGGATGTGAGAGCACGTCTGGAGAGAATGATTTATCTGGCAGATGAGAGAGAAGTACGTGCGAAATACGTGCGAGGCAGAGAAATCTGTCTGCAATAAAAATTGGGAATGTCAAAATAAATTGCGGAGGTGACGTATCATGGAGGAAAGAGAACATGTGGTCGGCAAGAGTGTAACGAGAGTGGATGCTTTGGAAAAAGTGACCGGACGGGCAAAATATACGGAGGATCTGTGTGATAAAAGCGCTTATATTGCGCGGGTACTGCATGCGGATATCGCTCATGGAATCGTAAGATCAGTGGATACCAGTGAGGCGCAAAAACTTCCCGGGGTTGTAAAGATCGTGACTTGCTTTGATGTGCCGAAATATTATTTCCCGACCGCGGGACATCCGTGGTCTACGGATCCTGCACATCAGGATGTCAAAGACCGCCTGCTTTTAACGGAGCATGTGCGGTTTTACGGGGATGATGTGGCAGCAGTTGTTGCGGAGAATGAAGTGGCAGCAGCTCAGGCGCTGCGGCTGATCAAGGTGGAGTATGATCCCCTTCCGTTTGTGCTGGATGTACAAAAGGCAATGGAAGAGGACGCTCCGCAGCTTCATGAAAACTATCCGGGAAATGTATTGAAACACACTTCGATCCACAAAGGGGATTTTGAAAAAGCAAAAGAAGAGCCGGGGCTGATCAAAGTGGAGGGCTGGTATCAGACACCGACCGTGCAGCATTGTCATATCGAGAATTTTATCTGTTATGCGTATATGGAACAGGGCAGGTACGTGATCGTCTCTTCTACGCAGATTCCTCATATCTGCAGGCGGGTTGTCGGGCAGGCGCTTGGAATCCCATGGGGAAATGTGCGAGTGATCAAGCCATACATAGGAGGCGGTTTTGGAAACAAGCAGGACATTCTATATGAACCATTGTGTGCATATCTGTCACAGACAGTCGGCGGGCGGCTTGTAAAGCTGGATGTGTCACGGGAAGAAACGTTTGTATGTAACCGGGTACGCCATGCTATCAGGACACATCTGATCTCTTATGTGCGTCCAAATGGTGAGATCGCTGCAAGAAAAGCGGAGTGCTTTTCCGATCAGGGGGCGTATGCATCTCATGGACACAGCATTGGAGCAAAGGCTCTTGGATCTTTCCCGCAGCTGTATCCGTGTGAGAACTTTGAGGGAGATGTGTACACGGTATTTACCAACAAACCGGTATCCGGAGCTATGCGCGGCTATGGAATTCCGCAGGCGATGTTTGCGATGGAAAGCCATACGGATGACATTGCGGTGAAACTTGGGATTCCACCGTATGAATATCGCTGGAAATATCTGATGCCAAAAGGATATACGGATGGATTTTCAAAAAATGTCAATTATTATGATACCTTCAGAGAATGCATGGAAAAAGGCAGTGTCAGTGTAGATTATGAGCGAAAACGTAGAGAATATGCACAACAAACCGGGGATATCCGCAAAGGAATCGGAATGGCGGCATTCTGGTACAATACCGGTGTCTGGCCGATTTCTCTGGAGACATCCTCCTGCCGTATGGTCATGAATCAGGACGGTTCGATTCAGGTGCAGGTAGGGGAGACGGAGATTGGACAGGGCGCAGATACTGCATTTGCGCAGATGGCGGCAGAGACACTGGGGATTCCGTTTGATATGGTTCATGTGATGACCATGCAGGATACGGATATCACACCGTTTGGTCTTGGAGCCTATGCGTCCAGGCAGACCTATATGGCTGGATTTTCCATTCGGCAGACAGCAGAGCTGTTAAAAAGTCATGTTTTGGATACGGCAGTGGAGATGACGCGGCAGATGAAAGAAAATCTGGATATTATAGATGGAAACATTGTGCGTACGACAGACGGCAGTGTTCTGATGTCATTGGGTGAGCTGGCAACAGAAAAACTCTACAGCCTGACTAACTGCGGACATCTCACGGCAGAGAGTACCTATCAGATCAAAAATAATGCCTACTCTTTCGGCTGTACCTTTGCGGAAGTAGAGGTAGATATTCCGGGATGCCGGGCCACACTGACGAATATCGTCAATGTACATGACTGCGGAAGGCTGATCAATCCGGCGCTGGCGGAAGCGCAGGTGCATGGAGGCATGAGTATGGGAATTGGATTCGGACTTTCCGAAGAGCTGAAATTTGATGAGAAAACGGGAAAACCTTTGAACAATAATCTTCTGGACTATAAGATGGCGACATTTGAAGATCATCCCGATCTGCACGGGGAGTTTGTGGAAAATTATGAGCCCACCAGTGCTTACGGAACGAAAGCTCTCGGAGAACCGCCGGTATGTTCGGTTGCGCCGGCAATCCGCAATGCGATTTTAAATGCAACCGGATCCGGGCTCAATGAGCTTCCGCTGAATCCGCACAGGCTGTTTGCAAAATTCCGGGAAGACGGATTGATTTAATGGGGAAAGGTCGTGAACGAATATGTATGATATCAAAGCGCTCTATGAAGCAGAAAATGTACAGGATGCCATCCGCCTTCTGACAGAGCATCCGCAGGCACAGATCATTGCAGGGGGAAGTGATGTGCTGGTCCAGATCCGTGAGGGAAAGCGGGCAGGAGTGGAACTTGTCAGTATTTATGGGCTGGATGAATTAAGAGGAGTGAGTCTGGAAGAAGATGAGACGCTCAGAATCGGATCACTCACCAGTTTTTCCCATATCACAAAAAATGAACTCATCCAGAAATATATTCCCGTCCTTGGGGAAGCGGTGGATATGGTGGGAGGTCCTCAGATCCGCAATATCGGGACTATCGGAGGAAACACATGTAATGGTGTGACTTCCGCAGATTCGGCATCTACGCTGTTTGCGTTGGATGCGATCATAGAACTGACAGGCCCGGAAGGCATCAGAAGACTTCCCATCCGAGAGTTTTATATCAAAGCCGGAAAAGTGGATATAAGACAGGGAGAGCTTCAGACCGGGGATTTTGATTCCAAAACAATCATATCAGGGATACCGGGGACATTATATTAAATATGCCATGAGAAACGCCATGGATATCGCAACCCTCGGATGTTCTGCCAATGTAAAGCTTTCAGAAGATAAGACGGTGATAGAGGATGTCAGGATTGCGTATGGTGTGGCGGGACCGATCCCGATGCGTGCAGTCCATGCAGAAGAGGCAGGACGAGGAAAAGAAGTATCTGCACGGATACTGGAGGAGATTGCAGAGCAGGTGCTTTTTGATATCCATCCAAGAGACAGTTGGAGAGCCAGCAAGGCATTTCGGGAGCATATCGCAAGAGTTTTATGTCAGCGCGCTTTAAAAGAGGCGATTGTCAGGACAGGAGGTGTCATCCATGAGTGAGAAGCAGTATAAATTGGTAAAATGCACCATCAACGGAGAATACAGGGAGACCATGGTGGATGTCCGCGCATCACTGACGGATATGCTGAGAAATGATTATCGGCTGACCAGTGTAAAAAAAGGCTGTGAAGTCGGAGAATGCGGAGCCTGTAATGTGATCATTGACGGCGAGTGTTTTAACTCCTGTATTTATCTGGCAGTATGGGCAGACGGGAAAAATATCCGGACACTGGAGAGCCTTCTGGGACCGAATGGAGAGTTGTCAGATATCCAGCAGGCGTTTATTGATGAGACTGCGGTACAATGCGGATTCTGCACACCGGGAGTGATCATGAGTGCAGTGGAGATTTTTAGAGTCAGGCAAAGAATATACAAGAGAAGAATTACGGAAACTTTTATCCGGACACCTGTGCCGCTGTACCGGATATGAAAACATTTTGAATGCGGTACAAAGACCATGTACAAACGACTGGGAAAAACTGAAAATTAGGATTTAGGTGCTGTCGCATAAGTTCTTTTTGGAAATCTGGACACAATATCTGTAAAAAGAAAGGACAGATTATGAAAAAGAATATGGCTGGATTGATTCTGGTACTATTTGCGATAGCACTTTTTATGACCGGATGTGAGAAAAAAGCGCAGGAAAAAGAAGAAGCGCAGGAGGCGTCTGCCAGACAGCTGGTGATCCAGAAACAGACGCAGACAGAAATCGCAGAAAAAAAGATCGAAGAAAAAAGACGAGAGCTGCCCAAGCAGGCACAGATCGAAATGGAAGTGATCCTGCAGAAGCCGGAACTACCGACCGGGTGTGAAAGTGTTGCGCTGACCATGGTTTTGAAACAGAAAGGATATCCAATCGAAAAAACCACGATTGCAGAAGAATATCTGATCTACAATCGGGACAACTATGCATCCGGGTATGTGGGAGATCCCTCTACGTATGGAGGAGTGGGCATCTATCCGCCAGGACTTGTAAATACGGCAAACCGCTTTTTGAAACAGCGATATCAGCAGCATACAGCGTATGATGTCAGCAAGCTGAGTCTGGAGGAGCTGTTTCCGTATGTGGCAGCTGGAAATCCGGTGCTTTTGTGGCTGACATCAGATCTGGAAGATCCCTATTTTTCGAGCCAGAGTGTAGAGTATGGAGGGGATTCATATCGATGGTACTGGAATGAACACTGTGTGGTGCTTGGTGGATACAATCTGGAAAAGCAAAGCGTGACGTTGTTTGATCCCCTGAAGGGGAAAGTAGAGGAATCTCTTGAGCGGGTAGAGGAAATTTATGATCAGACAGGGAAATATGCAATGACGGTATACTAAAAAACATCTGTGGAGAACAAAAAAAGTAAAGTTCTTCACAGATTGTTTTTTTTGATGGTCTGCTGTGTGATTCAATATGATTTTTGATCGCTTCAAAACTTTCTTTGCTGATGATGTGTTCCATGCGGCAGGCATCTTCTGCGGCAATAGCTTCATCTACCCCAAGTTGTGTCAGCCATGCAGTCAGAAGCTTGTGACGCTCATAAACATATCGGCAATGGCTTTTCCTGATTCGGTAAGATAGATAAATCCTTCCTTCGTAACCGTGATATGTTCTTTCTCACGAAGATTCTTCATGGCAACACTGACGCTGGACTTTTTTGAATCCCAGTTCTTCAGCGATATCAACAGAGCGTACAACCGGACGTTTCTGACTTAAGATCAGAATCGTTTCCAGATAAATTTTCTGCAGATTCGTTTGTCTTCAATGTATGCACCTCGTTTCTCGTTAAATTGTCTTTAGTATATCATATTTTAGAAGAGACGGCAAACACTATAATGTTATTGACAACTTATGAATGTTAGAATATACTAACTAATGAGAAAAAAAGTAGTCAGTAACAGATTCAAAAGGAAAGGGGAGCGGACTGTGAATGATGTGAAAATGCAAAGAGAGATGATTTTGCAGAGATTGAAAGAGCAGGGATGCAGGATTACAAAGCAAAGATTGGCGCTCATTGACATCATTTTAGAAAATGAGTGCTCCAGCTGTAAAGAAATTTATTATAAAGCTGTCAGAATGGATGAGAAGATTGGGATTGCCACGGTATACAGAATAATAAATATGCTGGAAGAAATCGGAGCGATCAGCAGAAGAAACATGTATAAAGTAGAATGTCCCGGAGCTTGTCCGAAAGAAGATGCCTGCGTTGTTGTGTTGGATGATGAAAGCGTGTGCCGGATTTCTCCCCAGAAATGGAAAGCTATCGTAGAAGAGGGGCTGCAGGCATGCGGATATCTTCATGACCGGAAAGTGGTATCTATTTCTTTTAATCCGGAACAGTGCATGAAGGGCATGATCTGAGAGAAAACATAAAAAAGAGATTGACAAATGAAAGGGATAAGAGTAAACTGAATATTGTTAGAAATGCCTAACGTATAATAGTTTTAAAATATAAAAGTTAGTAGTGATTGGAAAGGAGAGATTATGATGCCTTTGACGATGGCAGCAGCAAACGAAATCAATTATATTAAGAAAGTCGGAGGAAACAGTGAAGTGAAACGTCACCTGGAAACTCTTGGATTTGTAGCCGGAGGAGAAGTGCGGGTGATTTCTCAGTTAAATGGAAATCTGATCGTAAGCATCAAAGATTCCAGAGTCGCGATCAGCAAAGAGATGGCAAACAAGATCATGGTCTAAAGGAGGAAGAGGGAAAATGAAGACATTGCGAAATATTGCCGTGGGTGAGACTGCAAAAGTGAAACGACTTCATGGCGAGGGGGCCTTAAAACGCCGTATCATGGATATGGGAATTACAAAAGGCAGCCAGGTTTATGTACGCAAGGTGGCTCCACTTGGTGATCCGGTCGAGATCACGATCCGCGGATATGAATTGTCTTTGCGAAAAGACGATGCGGACTGTATTGAGATGGAGTAAAGAAAGGAAAGGGAGAGAGTGATGGCGATTAAAATTGCTTTGGCAGGAAATCCAAACTGCGGAAAAACGACGATGTTCAATGCTCTGACAGGTGCCAATCAGTATGTTGGAAACTGGCCGGGAGTTACGGTGGAAAAGAAAGAAGGAAAATGTAAGGAAAATAAGGATGTAATTGTAACAGACCTTCCGGGAATTTACTCTTTGTCTCCATATACACTGGAGGAAGTGGTAAGCCGTGACTATTTATTAAAAGAAAAGCCGGAAGCGATCATCAATCTGGTGGATGCCACAAACATTGAACGAAATCTGTATCTGACAACACAGCTTTTAGAGCTTGGAATTCCGGTTGTAATTGCGCTGAATATGGCGGATCTGCTGGAAAAGAATAAAATCAGCATCGATACAAAAGCGTTGGAAAAAGAACTGGGATGTAAAGTAGTCAAAACTTCAGCCTTAAAGGGAACCGGAATTCGCGAAGTAGTGAAAGAGGCTGTCACAGCAGCGAAAAAAGAAAGCATTGTTTCAGGAGAAATAAAGTTTTCAAAGGATACCGAAGCGGCTGTTTCCGAGATGGAAGGACAGTTGCCGTCATCCGTTTTAGAAGAACAGAAAAGATGGTATGCGATCAAGCTGCTGGAGCGCGATGCGAAAGTACTGGAGCAGTTAAAACTGACTGCATCTGTACAGAATCAAGTAGCAAAAAAATCGCTGCCAAACTGGAAGAAAGGCTGGATGATGACACAGAATCTATTATTACAAATGAGCGTTATGAGGCAATCACATATGTAGTAGAAAAATGTGTAAAGAAGCCAAAAGAAAAACTCTCGACTTCAGATAAAATCGACCAGATTGTGACAAACAGGATACTGGGACTTCCAATCTTTCTTGGCGTGATGTATGTTGTATATGCGATTGCAGTAATGACCATTGGAACTTATGTGACGGACTGGACCAATGATGTACTGGTAGTAGCGATTCAGGACGCGGCGGCATCCGGACTGCAGGCGATCGGTACAGCAGCATTTCTGGAAGATCTGATCGTAAACGGAATTATCGGTGGACTGGGTGCAGTACTTGGATTCCTTCCGCAGATGGCGATTTTGTTTGTATTGCTCTCTATTCTGGAAGACTGTGGATATATGGTCAGAGTTGCCTTTGTCATGGACCGTATTTTCCGTAAATTCGGACTTTCAGGAAAGAGTTTTATTCCACTTTGATTTCATCCGGATGTGGAATTCCTGGAATTATGGCATCCAAGACGATTGAGAATGACAATGACAGACGACTGACGATCATGACATCTACATTTGTACCTTGTGGTGCAAAGCTTCCGGTTATCGCTTTGATGGCTGGTGTGATCGGTTCAGAGGCGACAGGATTTCCGGCAGGATCCCTGACATTTATCATGTACGTGATTGGTGTTGCGACAGTGCTGGTTTCCGCAATTATTCTGAAAAGACAAAACCGTTCCACGGAGATGCGGCACCGTTTGTAATGGAGCTTCCGGCATACCACCTTCCACAGGCGAAGACAGTACTGCTCCATACATGGGAAAGACTCAAAGGATTTATCAGAAAAGCCGGAACGATCCTGCTGCTAGCTTGTATCGTAATGTGGTTCCTTGGAGGATATGGATTTATAGATGGAAGCTTTGGGGCAGTAGAGGATTCTGCAGACAGTATTCTGGCATCCATCGGAAGTGTGATCGCAGTGATCTTTACACCGCTTGGATTTGGAAGATGGCAGCCGGTGGCAGCTTCTCTTTCCGGATTCTCAGCAAAAGAAGCAATCGTAACGACAATGGGAGTTCTGGCAAATGTAGCCGGAGATACAGAAGACCCGGCAGTTGTAGCACACGGTGTCGCAACATGGTTCCCGTCAGCGGCAGCCGGATTCAGTTTCCTACTCTTTAACCTTTTGGATTCACCGTGTCTGGCAGCGATCGCTACCATGGCAAAGGAACTCAATGACAGAAAATGGTTCTGGTTTGCAATCCTGTTCCAGAATGTATTTGCATACGTAGTAACATTTATGGTATATCAGATCAGTGGTGTTGCGACAGGTGCGCTTACATTTGGAGCATCTACAGTAGTTGCAATCCTGCTGCTGGCAGTTGTCTTATATCTGTTATTCAGAAAAGATCCATATAAAGGAAAAGCAGTGAGTGTAAAACGTTCTGTGGCAGAAGCCTAAAGGAGAAAAAAATGGGCGGAATAAAATCGGTAGTATCTATGGGATACGCGGTATTGTTTGTAATACTTCTTTATTTAGTTGGCATTGGAATCTCGAGTCTGATACAATATATAAAAAAGAAATTTAGAAGGTGATAATCGTGAATGCAGCAACATGTATTATTTTGATCATTTTAATTGTAATTGTTTCGTTTTCAATCCGTGCGACGATTCGTGATCGGAAAAAAGGCGGATGTGCAGGGTGCTCCGGATGCGGCGGAAGCTGCAGCGGATGTCATAGTGAAGTGGAACAGACAAAGAAATCCGAGTAAATAAGAGCAGAATGAAAAGTGTGGTATCAGCAGAGTGTAAAATCTTGAAAAAATGCACTGTGGTACCACACTTTTTTGATAGAAAAAATTGATAAAATTTATCGATAATCGGATTTTTGATTGACGAATGAAAATCAGGGTTCTAGAATGAGTGTAATGTAACCAGAAAGTACAAGTGATCGATGGATTGTAGAAAGAAGGGAAACAGATGAAACAACACCGATTTTGGGCGTGGGCAACAGTATGCTGCGCAGTAATGGTATTTTATACCGGTTACAAACATAAGTAAGATAGAAAAAGAGAATCAGTTTACAGGAGGAAGAAAAGATGTTAGATGTATTTAAAATGAAAAAATTAGGGATTTTTGCAGGTGGTGTTTATTCGGAACAGCAGGAGTGAAGCTGTTGTCAAGCAAAGATGCAAAAAAATGTGTATACAAAATTGTACAGCTGCAGTGCTTCGTGCAAAAGATTCTGTTATGAAGACAGCATCCACTGTACAGGAAAATGCAGAAGATATTCTGGCGGAAGCAAAACAGATCAATGAAGAGAGAGCAGCAAAAGAAGCAGCTCTGGAGCAGGAAACAGAAGAAGTAACAGAAGAGACAGTGGCAGACAACACAGATTTTGCAGAAGAGGCATAAGATAAAAAGAGGGATTTGATTGAAGTTTATAATTAAGCATGAAATACCGGGAAGAATACGGGTGCATATGGTGCAGCCGAAAATGACGTTTGAAGAGGCGGATATTCTGCTGTATTATCTCGTAAACCTGGAAAATGTGACAAAAGCAAAAGTATATGAAAGAACACAGGATGCGGTGATCTATTATGAAAAGGACCGGCGGGAAATCATCAAGGCACTGCAGAAGTTTGGGTATGATCGGGTGACAGTGCCGGAGGGGCTGACTGAGCATTCCGGAAGGCAGATGAACGCAGAATATCAGGAAAAACTGCTCATGAAAGTCGTGATGCGTTTTGGTGGGAAGCTTCTGATACCGGCACCGGTACGGGCGGTCTGGACAGGTGTCCGTTCTCTGAAATATCTGCAGCAGGGGATCGCGAGTCTGAAAAAAGGCAGACTGGAAGTGGCGGCTCTGGATGCCACTGCGATCGGTGTTTCCATCCTGCGCAGAGATATGAATACCGCAAGTTCGATCATGTTCCTGCTCGGCATCGGAGAATTGCTGGAGGAATGGACACATAAAAAATCTGTCGGAGATCTGGCACGCGACATGTCCCTGAATGTGGGGAAAGTCTGGCTTTTAAGAGAGGAACAGGAGATTCTTGTTCCCGCAAAACAGATTGAACCGGAAGATCTTGTAGTAGTCCGCATGGGAAATGTGATTCCATTTGATGGAGTCGTATCCCGTGGTGAGGCAATGGTCAATCAGGCCTCTATGACAGGAGAAGCAGTTCCGGTGAAAAAGACAGCGGAAAGCTATGTATATGCAGGAACTGTTGTAGAAGAAGGAGAACTGATCATCTGCGTGAAAGCGGTGAGCAAAGCAACCCGTTTTGAAAAAATCGTGACCATGATCGAAGAGTCTGCAAAAATTGAAATCAAATCTGGAAAGTCATGCAGAACATCTGGCAGATCAACTGGTTCCGTATACACTGGCAGGAACGATTCTGACCTGGCTGCTGACAAGAGATGTGACCAAGGCACTGGCAGTACTGATGGTAGATTTTTCGTGTGCACTCAAGCTGGCGATTCCAATTTCGGTACTGTCTGCGATCCGGGAGGCGGGCGCACATAATATTACCGTAAAAGGCGGAAAATATATGGAAGCTGCTGCAAATGCCACAACGATCGTGTTCGATAAGACGGGGACACTCACAGAGGCGCGACCGACGGTACGAAAGGTGGTTTCTTTCTGTGAGCAGAGTGAGGATGAGCTGCTGAGAATGGCGGCCTGTCTGGAGGAACATTTTCCACATTCCATGGCAAAGGCTGTTGTGGAAGCCGCCAGAAAAAGAGGGCTGGAGCATGAAGAGATGCACAGCAAGGTCAATTATATTGTTGCACATGGAATTTCCTCCACGATCGAAGGAAAACGCGTGGTGATCGGAAGTCATCATTTTGTATTCGAAGATGAAAAATGCTCGGTTAGAGAACCGTGGATCCGACAGTTTGAAACACTTCCGGAAGAATGTTCTCTGCTCTATCTTGCCATTGAGCATGAGCTTGCTGCAGTTGTATGTATTGAAGATCCGCTGCGCAAAGAAGCGGCAGATGTAGTGCGTGCTTTGAAGGCAACAGGGCTTGAGAAAGTCGTGATGATGACAGGAGACAGTGAAAAAACAGCTGCTTCTGTGGCGAGAAGAGTTGGTGTGGATGCATATTATTCAGAAGTGCTGCCTGAGGATAAGGCAAAATTTGTGGAACAGGAGCGCGCATCCGGCCGTACGGTGATTATGATCGGCGACGGGATCAACGATTCTCCGGCATTGTCGGCAGCAAATGTGGGAATTGCAATTCGTGACGGTGCGCAGATCGCACAGGAAATTGCGGATATCACAATCTCGGCAGAAAACTTGTGGGAAATCGTAATGTTGAGAAGATTAAGCGAGGCGCTGATGCGGCGTATCCAGAAAAATTACAGAAGCATTGTCGGGATCAATGCTACTTTGATACTGCTTGGAGTCACAGGAATCCTGCAGCCTACGACGTCTGCACTGCTTCATAATATGTCTACGCTGACGATCAGCCTGACCAA
>ENA-OPYU01000196-OPYU01000196.1-human-gut-metagenome-genome-assembly--contig:-NODE-196-length-24700-cov-5.407602_pt1 | contig 24700 bp, 33 predicted proteins | sample MGYA00242637_ERZ504482 | MGnify/ENA primary metagenome ERZ504482 (study PRJEB26092, sample SAMD00036237) | human gut metagenome | host: Homo sapiens | study: EMG produced TPA metagenomics assembly of... | reverse complement strand
TGGTCCCGGTTCCAAATGAATTCCAACACTTTTACCATTCTTGAAAATTGTGTCCACCAAAAAAGTTACGTACAGTTTCTACGGTCATATTGAGTTCATCTGCGATTCTGTGCATACTCCCACTAGGTAATGAATCTTTGATTCTGCGCAGTTCATTAAATGTTATTGTTCTCATGATGTATTAAATTTAGTTATAAAAGTGAGTACTTAAATCATGGTATAAACTTAATCAAAAAAATGCATAAAACAAATCTTTTTGTGCTATTTTTGACTATATGTAAATTTATAATGGTTAATTTGCTGATTATAGATTGAGTGTATGAGTCACAATCATACCTGCTATAATAATGAAGAAATAAGTAGAAATGAGAATTATGTAGAATAAATTAATATCACTAATCAAATAACCGCTGGCAGTGTATTGATTAGAAATGCAACGTGGTTTATAAAAGATTTTTTTTGAATAAATTTATAAAGGAGATAAATCAAATATCCTATGAAACAACCTTCTATAGCACCAAAAAGAATATCTCCCGGATAATGCACTCCTAAGTAGATTCTAGAATAGGAATTGAGTACGGCCCAAAAAATGAAGCATAAAAGTAAGAGATTTCCTTTTAATTAGTAAAGATAAAAATGACAGAAATAGCAAATGTGTTGGCAGCATGACTGGATATGAAGCCAAATCGTCCTCCTCTATATCCGTTTACAATATCAACCATATACATAATATTGGGGTCTTGTGTTGGACGGAAACGTGCGAAAAAGCGGTTTGCATAAACCAGAAGCTATTTGATCTGCTAAAGTTATGACTAAGGCAATCATAACGATAGTCAATAATGCTTCTTGAATTTTGTTATTTTTAATTATGATATATAACAGCATAGCAGCTACAGGTACCCATACAATTGTACTGGTAGCTACCCACATGAATCCGTCCCAAAATAAGGATTGGCTTCCGTTCAAATTCAGTAGTAATTCTTTATCTGCTGCTATGTACTGTTGTATATCCATTGATTATGTTTTAAATGATTTCAATAACATTGGTAGGTACCCATCCCACATTACCGTCTTCCAGTTTAATTTCTTTCCACTCCTTCATCGTATTATCTTTAATTATTACTTTCCTACCTTCATGAAGAATAAATAAGTCTGTTCCACTTTGGTTAGGAGTACTTTTGACTGTAACGCTAGGAGCCATTATAATAGCGTTATCATGATTAATTAATTCAGATTTTTGTTCTGAGGCAAATATATTTGCTAAAATGGTCACTAGAAAGAAAAAGATTGCTGAAATAAATCCTACTTTCTTCAAGACTACTCGTTTTCCGAAAATAAATAAAGACAGTGCCAATATCATCAGAATAAACATGATAATGCCTGTATGTGCCCATGCCTTTTCACTCATTGTATTAATAAGTGATTGAGTCCAGGTAACAAAAAACATTTTACTAGAAGGGATTACCTTGTCTACAGTTTTGCTTCGAGCCAGTTCTAGGTTGAAACGAATATCACTATTTCCTGGGTTTAGCAACAAGGCACGTTCGTAATTAAGGACAGCTTTGGCAATGTTATTCATTTTATAATAGCTGTTACCTAAATTATAATAAATATCGGAAGATTCCCCCTCGTTTTTTAATATATTCTCATACATCTCTACAGAAGCTGCAAAGTCGTTTCTTATATATGCACTATCGGCTTCTGTCTTTGTTGGGAAAGTTTGCACAGCAGCACTTTGTGGCATTTCTGTTTGGGCGGTAACCTGTGCAGAGTCTGATTCATTCTGTGCGTAGACTGTGACAAAACTTATCAGGAATATCAAAATGAAATATATTTTTGTCATTGTTATAATCTCCTTTGATTTAGTGTTTTATACTATTCTCCATTTTGCTGATGACCTCAACAGCCGAAGAATATACTTTATCCATAGCTTCATTCTGATTACCCGGAGCATAGCGGGCGAACTCGCATTCATTCAATGTTCCGATGAAATCTTTAATCAGTTCGGGGGCAACACCATATTTGGTCAATTCGTCCTCGATATTATCTTTAGACAATTGAGAAACCGGGATATTCAACTTATCACTGATGTATCCCCAAAGTGCTTTCAACACCTCATCATAGAATGCTTCTTGTTTGTTTTCAGCTAATAATCTGCCTGCATTTTTCATGCGTTTGGCAGCCACTTTATTCGCTTTTTTAGTACGTACTTTTGCTACATTTGCATTTTCAATAGCTTTTTACGATAGACAATTACGAAAACAACGAAGAGAACCAATGGAATGATATACCATAGATAATATGTTGTTGAGCCAAAGAAGAAATCTCCCTTACGAGTTAAACTAGTTTCCCCCATTTTGATGTAACGGATGTCTTGTCCCAATACTTTCAAATCTTCCTTGTTGGTAAAGTCTGCAATAACTTGATCTGCATTTCCTGCACCTTTTTCCACTTTTAGGTTGTAAGCTTCTGTTTTTATTGTTTTATAGCTATTGCTTTTTAAGTCAAAATAGGAAAATTCGACAGGCGGAATAGTGAAATTGCCGGCATGTCTTGGAATTGCTAGATATTCTATCACCTTATTGCCTGACAAACCTTCGCGAGTTAATGTAAATTTATTGTCAATCTTGGGGTCGTATACTTCAAAATCCTTTGGGAAAGCTACTTCCGGAGTATTGACCAATTTCAAATTACCTGTACCAGAAATGACTAACTTAATGGTTACAGCATCATTTGTTTTCAGTTCTTTTGTACTTATAGACGAACTGATAGTAAACTCTCCTACTCCTCCGGAGAAATTAATTGGTTTGCCATCGGGCAATGCTTTTACGTTGATGGTCAGCTTAGGAGTAACAATGTTTTTCTTTACTTCCACATAGTTACTTCCACCATTAAAGAAAGCATCAAAAGGATCGTCTGAGGCAACTTGTTGAGCTATAACCCCTTCAAAGGTAATAGCCGGAATTTCTATTTTTCCCGATTGCTGGGGGAAAAGTACATACTGACTCCACACAGTAGTGTTATAGTTTCTTCCGTTATAATGTTCCAAAGAGAATGTCTTTTGTTGGGGAAGTTCCACTTCTTGTACATAAATGTTGGTTAGTTTAGGCATGTCACCACGCAGTTGGCGCAAGTTTACCAAAGTATAGACCTTGTATGTCAACAAGATGGCTTCCTGTTCATAAACAGTAGTCTTACTTGCTGTTGCGGTAATAAACAAATCTTGATTGGTTATTTTGCTTCCGGCAACCTGACTGCGTGAAGAAGTTCTTCCACCGCTATTGTTTCCACCTCCAACACCATTTGTTTGATCAGGCGGTAATACTTTGATTTGTACGGAATTTGAAGTTTTGTTTTGTCCGTCTGCCACAATAGTAGCACCAGGAATGGTGTAAGTTCCTTCTTTATCAGCCATCAAAATATAAGTAAAAGTAATGGAGCTGGTAGAAGTAACATTACCATTTATAATCTGTGTACTACTCTGCTGTGAACGGCTTGGTCCCATTAAGACATCGAACCCCTTGATATTAGGTGCACGAAAATCCCTGACTTTATGAGTGTTGACCGTATAAGTCAGCCGGAACTGATCCCCGCTTACTACTACATCAGGCGCAGAAGCGGTAAACGTCACATTTCCGTCTGCCCATGCTCCGAGCACCGATGTTATTAATATGAATAAGAGAATTACTTTCCTCATTGCTATCTAATTATTTTTTTATTTGCCAAAATTAAGAATTACCAGTCTTTATCCAACTTCTTTCCTTGAATTTGCAGTTGCTTTTTTAACTTTATCTTGCACATTCTTTTCATCTTGCATCACAGCATTCAATAATTGTTGGGCATTTTCTTTGGACATTTCATCCTTATTTTGCTGCTGTTGTTGCTGATTTTGATTTTGTTGGTCTTTCTTATCCTGTTCTTGCTGGTCTTTGTTCTGATCCTTTTGTCGTCTTTCTGATTTTGTTTTTGATCTTGATTCTTATCCTGATTCTGGTCTTGATTTTGCTGTTGGTCTTTCAACAGCTTTTGTGCCAAAGCCAAGTTGTAACGAGTTTCATCATCTTTCGGGTTATTCCGTAAAGATTCCTTATAAGCCTCTATACACTGTGGATACTGCTTGGACGACTGAAGGATAACTCCCATGTTATGATAAATCTGTGCTAGTTTATCTCTATCCTTTTCTACTTTTGAAGCAGATTCAAACTGTTCCATCGCTTCCTTTGCTTTTTGCTGCATCAAGAGCGAGTTTCCCAAATTGAACATAGCATCTGTTGATTTCGGGTTAATTTCCAATGCCTTACGATAATCTACCTCCGCTTTGATAAACAAACTGTCGTTATACAGCTTGTTTCCACTGCGCAGATAATCTCTTTCTGTTTTTTGGGCGAAGGCACAGCTTGCCACAAGTAAGAATAACAGAGTGATATAGGTTTTTTGTAACATAAGCATTCCTTATTTAAATAGTCTGACATTTTTGAAAAGCGGATTCTTCCGTTCCAAAATAAGCATTTCTACCACCAGCAGGATAAGCACCAGCCATGCCAAAGCCTGGAACTGTTCATCGAATTCAGTATAAACCTGACTTTCTACATCAGCTTTTGACAATTTAGCAATTTCATTGTTCAACACCTTTTCGGCAGAGTTGGTATTATCTACGCGAATATACATTCCATTGCCTGCCTTGGCTATTTCCTGGCACATTTGCTCATTCAAGCGGGTGACGATGATATTTCCATCTTTATCGCGACGAAAATTGTTGCTACCATTCTCAGCTGGAATTGGAGAACCATCCGGTGAACCTACCCCTAGTACAAATACCTGCATACCTTTTTCGGCTGCTTCCTGGGCTGCTTCTACTGCCCCACCTTCATGATTCTCACCATCGGTAATGACAATAATCGCACGTCCCACTCCTTCTTGTGGAGTAAAACTCTTCATTGCCAGGCGGATGGCCGTACCGATATCCGTACCTTGTGTGGTTATTAATGACGGGTTAATGGTTTCCAAAAACATCTTGGCAGAAACATAATCGCTTGTAATAGGCAATTGAGTGAAAGCATCACCTGCAAAAACAATCAATCCTACTTTATCATTATTGAACGTATCTACCAGTCTGGATATCAATTTCTTTGATTTGTCCAAACGACTGGGAGTCACATCTTCTGCCAGCATAGAGTTTGAAATGTCTAATGCAATAACAGCTTCCACTCCACTTCGTTTCACCGTTTCCATCTTTGAGCCGAACTGTGGACGGGCCAACATCAGTATAACCAATGTCAACGCAGCAAAAGTCAGCCAAAACTTGATGTCAGGACGATACTTGGAAATAGTCGGCATAAGCCCTTTCAGCAATGCCGGATCACCATATTTGCGAATATTTTGGCGGCGGTGATAATTGGAATACAAATACAGCGCCACCAAAAACGGCAATAGGATGAGTAAATATAAAAAGTTCGGGTCTGCAAATCGAAACATGACTTTCTTTTTTTAAGGTATTTTCTTTAATACTGAGTTACGCAACAAAAGTTCAAGCAAAATGCAGAAGAAAGCAATCCAGGCGAATACCTGATATTCTTCTTCGCGTTTGCTGAATTCTTTCACGTTCAACTTCGTTTTCTCCAGTTTGTCAATCTCCTGATAGACTTCCTTCAGCTTGGAATTGCTGGTGGCACGGAAATAATTTCCGTTCGTTGTACCTGCAATCTCGGTCAAAGTCTTTTCGTCTATCTCGACGGGGACATTCACATATTGCGTCCCTGCGTAGGTCTGCATCGGATAAGGAGCAGTTCCGTTTGTACCGACACCAATAGTGTAGATCCTGATTCCGAACTGTTTAGCTATCTCGGCTGCCGTCAGTGGAGAAATATCTCCACGGTTATTACTACCATCCGTCAGCAGAATAATCACTTTCGATTTAGCCTTGCTGTCCTTCAGACGGGTCACCGCATTGGCAATGCCCATACCGATGGCAGTACCATCTTCAATCAGTCCGCGCTGGGCGATATCGCCTTTAATGCTGTTGAACAGATTCAGCAGTACCCCATGGTCTACCGTTAGCGGACATTGGGTAAAACTCTCACCGGCAAAGATGGTCAGACCGATATTATCATTGGGGCGGCCGTTGATAAACTCGGAAGCTACTTGTTTGGCGGCTTCCAAGCGGTTGGGTTTCAAGTCTTCGGCCAACATACTGGTAGAAACGTCTACTGCTAGCATGATGTCGATTCCTTCTATTTCGGTATTCTGCCAATTGTCTGTGGTCTGAGGGCGTGCCAAGATCAGGATTACCATGATGATAGCCACCGTACGGAGTACGAACGGAGCATGCAGCAAGTAAATCTTCCAGCTTTTGGGTGCCTTCATGTACATGCGTGTGGTAGAAACCTGAAGCGTAGGCTCGGTTTTCTTCCGCTTCATGACGTACCATATTATATAAGGTATGAGCAGAATCAGCAGAAATAGATATTCAATATTTGCAAAAATCATTGTTCCTAGTATTTATTTGTTAAAACCAGAGGTTATATACACCACTCAGCACCTTATATAGAATTACCACAATCGCAATAACAATGATGCTGATGCTGCCCAGCAGAATCATTCTGCCCTGTTTGCTTCGCTTTTCCTCCACGGTGATTTCCGTAGGTTCGGGCTTTGCATTCGGGTCTGGTTCCACTTTTGTATTATTGATAAAGTCTACTGCGTTTACCAGATTCATATCGTTTTCATTCATCAACGGAGAATGTTTGGCGAATTTCACCAAGTCGGCAGTCTGGAACAAATACATCAAATCCTTGATAGACTCTTTGTCGTTGATTTCCTGTAGCTTATCAATAATTTCGGATGAAGTCATCTCCATAGCGTTAAAGCCGAATCGTTCTTCCATATAAGTACGGAGTACATCCGTCAGCTCGGTATAATAGGTCTTCGGATCGGCTGTACGCAAGGTTTTGTCTCCCTTGATACGCTCTATTTCCTTCAACGCCTGCTGGTGTGGCGGCAACTTCGGTTCAATCTTGATCTTCTTGATGATAGGCTTGTTATCTTTGTAGCGTACAAACAGGTAGTAAGCTAGTCCGCCCAAAGCAAGCATCAGCAAGGTAAGCCATACGATGGCCGATACGTCATCCCAGGTGATAGGTACTTCGCGAACGGTCTTCGGTCCGAAGAATTGTTCGGGATGCAGCGTATCTACCGGAATGGAATATACTTTTACGGCCAATGCTTTGGACCGGTAAGACTCTCCGTTTACCATCACCTCGAATGGGGGAAGATAGTAAAGTGCCGAGTCAAAAGAAGTTATTGTATATTCCTGTTTTATCAGCATACGCTTTCCATCGTTCAGCATCTGGGTATCAGGCTTGGCTATATCCAATATCTCCACTCCTTTTACCAATGTATCGCGTAGGAACGGAAGTTGCAGTTTTTGCTTGGCATCCATGCTGATTTCCAGCTTCACTTTAGCCTGTTCGCCAATGAGAAGTTGCAGCGAGTCAATGCTGGCGTCTACCGTAACCTGCTGTGCCTGTGCCTGTCCGGCTGTTATCAGCATAATTGCACAAACTCCAGCTTTCAAGAACTTTTTGCTAGTATTCAGTATATTCATATTCTTTAATTTCGTTTAGCAAATAAGTTAAGCAACGATTTCACATAATCCTGATCCGTGCGGATAGATACAGAGTCCACATTACTTTTAGTAAATGTTTCATTCAATACTCCCTGACGCTGTATCCACCAGTCATTATGTGCGCGACGCAAAGCTCGTGACGAGGTGTCAATCCATTGCTCGTGGCCGGTTTCGGCATCGCGTACTTTCATCAGTCCCACATCAGGTAACTCTGCCATGCGGCGGTCGTATACCTGAATAGCTACGATATCATGTTTCCGGTTGGCAATGGTCAAAGCATTGCGGAAGTCGTTTTCATCTATAAAGTCGCTTATCATAAAGGTGGTGCAACGTTTTTTGATTACGTTGGTCAGATATTCCACAGCCGTTTTTATATCTGTACGCTTGCTCTCGGGCTTGAAATCAAGCAGTTCACGGATGATATAAAGAATATGTTTACGGCCTTTTTTAGGCGGAATGAATTTCTCAATCCGGTCTGAAAAGAAAATAACTCCGATTTTATCGTTATTTTGAATGGCCGAGAATGCCAATGTAGCGGCAATCTCGGTCACCATATCCTTCTTCAACTGCTTCACCGTACCGAAATCCAAGCTGTTCGAAACATCAATCAAGAGCATAACCGTCAATTCGCGCTCTTCTTCAAACACCTTGACAAAAGGTTTGTTGTAGCGGGCGGTTACGTTCCAATCAATGTCACGTACGTCGTCACCATACTGATATTCACGTACTTCCGAGAATGACATACCTTTGCCCTTGAATGCAGAGTGATACTGTCCGGCAAAGATATTGTTCGAAAGTCCGCGTGTCTTGATTTCAATCTGGCGAACCCGTTTTAATAAATCACTTGTTTCCATACTGTTCGTACTATGTTGTTTATTTATCCGGCGCATCGGTTTCTGTTTTTTCTCCTATCGAGAATGGTTTTTCAAACGGATGCATTTGGTGTTCCACCCATGTGGGATGGTGGTCCCACATAGATGAAACGGGAGTTCCACATGGGTGGAATGACAGTCCCACCCATGTGGAACTCTGTACTCAACCTTTTGTTTCCAGGGTTTCTTCCTAATTGTCAAGCAATTAAGAACTGCCTCAGAACACAATCCTTAGGGTACTTCCACTTTATTCAGGATTTTGCTTACAATTTCATCAGAAGACATATTCATAGCCTCTGCTTCGTAAGTCAAGCCGATACGGTGGCGAAGCACATCGTGAGCAACTGCACGAACATCTTCGGGAATTACGTAACCACGACGTTTGATGAACGCATAACTGCGTGCTGCCAATGCCAAATTGATAGATGCACGCGGTGAACCACCGAAACCAATCATGTCTTTCAGTTCTTTCAAATCATATTTTTCAGGGAAACGGGTTGCGAATACGATATCAGCGATGTATTGCTCTATCTTTTCGTCCAGATAGACTTGGCGCACCACTTTGCGGGCTTCCATAATATCTGTTGCTTTCAGAATGGGACGAACTTCGATTTTCTCTCCAGTAATATTTTGGCGGATGATTTTCTTTTCTTCTTCCAATTTCGGATAGTCGATAATAACTTTCAGCATAAAACGGTCTACCTGGGCTTCGGGAAGCGGATAGGTACCTTCCTGTTCAATCGGGTTCTGAGTAGCCATTACAAGGAAAGGTTCGGGTAGCATAAAGGTTTCCTTGCTCAGTGTGACTTGACGTTCCTGCATGGCTTCCAGCAAAGCACTCTGTACTTTAGCCGGGGCACGGTTAATTTCATCGGCTAATACGAAATTTGCAAAAATCGGACCTTTCTTTGCTATGAATTGTTCGTCTTTCTGACTATAAATCATGGTACCGATAACGTCGGCGGGCAGCAAGTCTGGAGTAAACTGGATTCGGCTGTACTTGGCATCAATCAAAGATGCAAGCGTTTTGATCGCCAGAGTCTTTGCCAGACCCGGAACACCTTCCAACAGGATATGACCATCGGACAGTAAACCGATAAGTAATGATTCTACCAAATGTTTCTGACCTACAATAACCTGGTCCATACCAGTCATTAAGTTGGTTACGAACGCACTTTGTCTTTCAATTCGTTCGTTTAGTTCGCGAATGTCAATTGCTTCAGCCATAATTTTGTTTATTTAGTTGTTTCTTTATTGATCTAATAACGGGCTTGTAAATAGCCTTGTTCATTTAACGCAGCCAAAATTACGGTAATTAATTAACAGCGGCAACTAATTTTTATTAAAAAAGTAAAGTGCATCTCTACTTTTTAAAGGTTATTGGGCTAAAGAATTTTAAAATACAAAGATAAGGTTTGTAGAGTGAGAATATCAGTTGAGCGCACTTTTTTTACTTCTTGTATTTTGCCTGCTTTATTTAAGTCGAAAGCAGGCAAAATACAAGAAGTCTTATTTTTTAGGAGTTAATTCAGGAATACGCAGAGTAGTCCCTATGGGTACTCTGTCGGCATCTTTAATGATGTTTTTATTATGTTTCACGATATAGGGCCATAGCTTTTTGTACCATAGAATTTCACAGCTAATTTTACCAGGCTCTCTCCTTCTCGTAATGTGTAATTAGTTTTAGTCCCTGTTATGTCATATTCTACAGTGTCGGCTAAAGTTTCTTTTCAACATTTGCAGTTACAGCAACGCCAGAACTCTTTTTCGTACTAGGAGATACAGCCTGTTGTGATTGACTGATGTTTTCTTTTCTAGTAACATCCGTCCATATGTTTGCGGTATCTTTACCTTGCATTAATGAGTCATTAACCGGAATTGCAGGAATATCCTCTTCCAATTGTTCTTGGGTATTTTTTATTGTAGCCGGCGATTGTAAATCCGAAGTTTTATCTGATTGCAAATACCAATATATGCCACCTGTGATGCAGACAATCAAAATGATAACAAGAATAATTCCCCGGGAAACTCTGTTCTTTTTCTCTCCTGAGATTTCTTGTGCTTCTGTTGTCTCCTCTATCTTCTGTTCTTTTTCAAAATTAGAAGTAACAGTTACCGTTTTTTCTGACGGGGTTGCCTCTTGTGGCACTATTATTTCCAAAGATGTTTTTTCTTCACAAGCTTTATGAGCAGCCAGTATGGCTGCATCGGCAATAGTCATAACTTCTTCTTGAGGTTTGTCTGTTACCTTGTTTCCTTCTATTGTTTCTGCTAAAGGAGAAACCGTTTGGGGAACAGCCGTTTCAACAACAATATCCTTTTCTGCTTCAGTGACAATATCTTCCGATTTTTTTCCCGATTCTATAATTTGTATCTCTTCCTTTGTGATTTCAACAGAAGGTACAGGTTCTTCAATAATTGTTTCCTCAATAACCGGAATAGTGTCTTCAGCGGCAATGGGATTCTCATTTGGAGAATCTTCTGTATTTTCCGTTTCTATGAGTTCAACCTCTTTAGCCGCAACTGTTTGTTTAGGCTTAGGCGCGTTTTCGTCAACGGTATCTTCCTCCTCTCCTTCTATTTCTGTTTCGGTATCTTCCAATTTGGTATTCTCATTTAATATAACCGTTTCAAAATGAGCAAATGGCTTATTTATTAAATCTTTCATGCTGGAATCCGGGGTAAAAGATATTTTTGTATGACCCTGTATTTCAATTCTTTCCCCCGTATTTACGTTTACACTTTCACGACTCTCCACCTCTGTGAGTTTAAACGTACCTAGTCCTTTAACCTTTACATATTTTTCAGTAGCTAGAGCTTCCTCTATCAGTTCAAACATTCCTTTGACAAAGATTTCAGCATCTTTTTTAGTCATGCTGTGTTTCTCAGCCAAAAGTTCGATGATATCTTGTATGGTTACTTTCTCGCTCATGATAATATTATAAATAAGGGCTATTTTATTTAAACTTTTCTTTTAAGGTTACGCTGGGTTTGTAAGTCAGCACTAACTTGGGGGAATCAGCATACGTTGTTGAGTAGCCGGGTTAATAGAAATTCTTTCCAATTTTTTCTTAACCTCAAACGTACCAAATCCCTGAATTACAATGTTGTTGCCATCTTGCAATTCTTGGGTCATAACACCAATGACTGAGGATACCAATTGTGATGTATCTTTATTTGTATATCCTAGTTTACGTGATAATTCAGATATAAATTCTTTGTTATTCAAAGCTTAAAGTGTTAATTTGGTTGCTATATTAGTAAAAAAACAAACATTATCCAAACTTTATATGGGAAAAAGCCTATAAAATGCTGGCGTATAGGTCAAAATCATCGGCGGCTGTAATTTTCACTTTATAGAATTCACCTATTTTTAAGTACTCGTCATCAGCTTTTATCAAGACCTCAGGATCTACCTCAGGAGAGTCAAACTGGGTTCTGCCTATGTAGTAATCTCCTTCCTTCCGGTCTATAATGACTTTGAATTCTTTACCTATTTTCGTTTGGCTCAGTTCGCCGGCTATTTCCTGCTGAAGTGCCATTAATTCATCCAAACGCTGTTGTTTCACTTCATGAGAAATGGAATCTTCGTATTCTTTAGCGGCGAATGTTCCTTCTTCTTCTGAGTATGCAAAGGCCCCCATCCGGTCAAATCGTACTTTTTTGACGAATTCTTTTAATTCTTCAAAATCTTCTTCAGCCTCGCCGGGATGTCCTACCATTAATGTTGTACGTAAGTGAATACCGGGTACTTCCCGACGAAATTTTTCGATTAATTCGTAGGTTTCCGCTTTACTTACGTGTCGGCGCATTTTATTCAGCATATTGTCACTAATGTGTTGCAGGGCGATATCCATATATTTGCATACATTATCGTGTTCGCGCATAACACGGAATAATTCTTCCGGGAAATGCGCCGGATATGCATAGTGTAAACGTATCCATTCTACACCGGGAACATTAGCAATTCTTTCGATGAGTTCGGGCAATTTCTGACTTTTATATAGATCTACGCCGTAGTAAGTCAATTCTTGGGCTATAATTTGGAACTCCTTTACTCCTTCGGATACAAGTAGTTTCACTTCATCAATAATCTCCTCCATCGGACGTGAAATGTGGCGTCCTGTAATAATAGGAATGGCACAATAAGAACATTTACGGTCACAGCCTTCTGATATTTTCAGATAAGCATAGTGATGAGGAGTGGTTAATGTCCGTTCAATGGCAAATTCCGCCTTGTATGCTTTGCCTAAATCTGCCAGTAACTCATTCCAATTAAACTTACCATAGAATTTGTCTACTTGAGGAATTTCCAATGCCAATTCTTTTAGATATCTTTCTGAAAGGCAACCCATTACATATAGTTTTTTGAGTTTTCCTTCTTCTTTGGCCTGACAAAATTCCAATATCATATTGATCGATTCCTCTTTGGCATCGCCGATAAAACCACATGTATTAATAACTGCGATTTCTCCTTGCGGTTTATCGGAATCATGAGTTACTTTATAACCGTTTGCTTCCAGCTGACGCATCAGCTTTTCTGAGTCTACTAAGTTTTTGGAACACCCTAAGGTGATGATATCTATTGTGTTACGTTTCATTTATTATTCAGTCTCTCCAAATAGTGAGTCTACAAATTCTTTTTTGCGGAATACCTGCATGTCTTCAATACCTTCGCCCAATCCAATATATTTTACGGGAATTTTGAACTGCTCTGAGATGCCAATTACAACGCCCCCCTTGGCTGTTCCGTCCAATTTGGTAATTGCCATAGCAGTAACTTCTGTAGCCAAAGTAAACTGTTTTGCTTGTTCAAATGCGTTTTGACCGGTAGAACCGTCTAAAACCAGCAATACTTCGTGAGGTGCGTCCGCAACAACTTTCTTCATCACATTCTTGATTTTAGTAAGCTCGTTCATCAAACCTACTTTATTGTGAAGACGACCTGCGGTATCAATAATTACTACATCTGCATTATTAGCTACGGCAGAGCTTAAGGTATCAAAAGCTACGGATGCGGGATCTGATCCCATTTTCTGTTTAATAACAGGCACTCCTACTCTTTCTCCCCAAATATCCAATTGTTCTACGGCGGCAGCACGGAATGTATCAGCGGCACCCAAATAGACGGATTTGCCCGCCTTCTTAAATTGATATGCCAATTTGCCAATGGTTGTAGTTTTACCCACACCGTTTACACCTACCACCATGATGACATAGGGCTTCTTACCTTCCGGAACAGTGAAATCATCCGAATCCACCGTGTTATTTTCAGTCAATAATGCCGCTATCTCTTCACGGAGAATCTTGTTCAGTTCCTGAGTGTTTACATATTTATCTTTGGCAACTCTTTCTTCAATGCGTTTAATAATATTTAGAGTTGTTTCAACGCCTACATCCGAAGTAATAAGCACTTCTTCCAGATTATCCAATACTTCATCGTCTACTTTTGATTTACCAGCTACGGCACGGGCAATCTTACTAAATACACTTTCTTTGGTTTTGGACAATCCTTTGTCTAAAGTTTCCTTCTTTTCTTTCGAGAAAAAATTAAAAAATCCCATATTGGAGTCTGATTTATCTGTTTATGCTACAAAGATATAACTAATCTCTTACACGGACCAAAAAAAAGTGTCACAATGATTGGTCATAATGTATTATGATGATAACATTGTGGTATAAAAAAAGTTCCTTCCATAATATATGAAAGGAACTTTCCATTAGTCTTCCGACTGAATTATTTCTTGAAAAAGTCTTGAACTTTTTCGTTAGGTACCATTTGCTCATCGAAGATGTAAGCTCCTGTTTTCGGAGATTTAACCATCTTGATAACCTTAGTATAAGAACGTCCTTCTTTACCTGTCTGAAGGGTTGCGACTGTTTTCTTTGCCATGGGTTATAATTATTTAATTTCTTTGTGAACTGTTACTCTTTTCAAAATAGGATTGTACTTCTTAAGTTCCAATCTTTCAGTGGTATTTTTTCTATTTTTTGTTGTAATGTAACGAGAAGTTCCCGGCATACCACTATCCTTCATTTCTGTGCATTCAAGGATTACCTGTACTCTATTACCTTTAGCCTTCTTTGCCATAGTCTATCTCTCCTTTTTAATTAACCAATAATTTTGATGCTTTTCCAATCACAATAGCCTTTGGTTACCGCTTCATTCAGCGCTGCATCCAAGCCTTTTTTATTAATCACACGTAAGCCGTTAGCGCAGATATTCAGGCTAATCCAGCAATCTTGTTCTACATAGTAGAATTTCTTAGTAAACAAGTTCACATCAAAAGTTCTTTTGGTTCTTCTCTTAGAGTGTGAAACATTGTTGCCAATCATGGCTTTCTTTCCGGTAATTTGACAAATCTTCGACATTGCTATCTTATTTTATAGGTTTTTTCAATACTTATTTCAAACGGAGTGCAAAATAAGCACTTTTATTTGTATAAAACAAGAGTTTTTGCAAATAATTCTGCAATTACTGCTCATTTTCTTCGTTTTGGAACAACTTCCGGAGCAGTTGCAGTGCATTTTGGGTTGCATTTGCAATGTTTTTGTTTCTTCCTTCGTCGCCTTCCAATTTCAGTGTAATCACTTTGTCTTTACATCCGGCAGCAATCCAAATGGTACCTACCGGCTTGTCGGGGGTACCTCCTGTGGGCCCTGCGATACCTGAAGTTGCTACAGCACAATCAGAATTCATCGATTTCATCGCCCCTTTTACCATTTCGATAACGGTTTCTTCACTTACAGCCCCATGAGTTTCTAAAGTTCCGTGGTTTACCCCCAACAGATTTTCCTTTATTTCGTTGGAATAGGCGATAATTCCACCTTTAAAGAAGTGTGAACTTCCGGCAACGGCTGTAATAGCGGCCGCCACACTTCCTGCCGTGCAACTCTCGGCAGTAACGAGTGTCAGGCCTTCTCTCCAAAACAAATCGTTAATCTCATTTTACCTTGAAAAAAATTTTACCATTCTACTGACATGTTGAAAACGGATTTTTTAAATATTTAAATAGTTACCCGTGAATAAGCGGGCTTGTCTATAGTGCAAAAATCATTGTCCAGGTACTTGTAATAACCGGTAATTGCGATCATTGCAGCATTATCCGTAGTAAAGCTGAACTTCGGGATATAGATATTCCAACCATATTTCCTGGCATGTTCGCGGAATGAGTTACGAAGCCCGTTATTGGCTGATACCCCTCCGGCTACTGCCACTTCATTTATTTTGAGATTTTTGGCTGCTTTTCTCAGCTTATCCATTAAAATATCTACAATAGTCGCTTCTAATGAAGCAGCCAAGTCGTTTTTATGATGCTCGATGAAATCGGGATCTTCTTTCAACCAGTCACGCAAAGAGTATAGGAAAGAAGTCTTTAGTCCACTGAAGCTATAGTTATAGTCCGGAATATGTGGTTTACTGAAAGTGAACGCTTTGGGATTGCCTTGACGTGCCAGTTTATCAATGATAGGACCTCCGGGATAACCTAAGCCCATTACTTTAGAACATTTGTCGATAGCTTCTCCTGCTGCATCGTCAATAGTTTGTCCCAAAACTTCCATATCATTATAGGCCTTTACCAATATTATCTGTGAGTTTCCTCCTGACACCAGCAGGCACAAGAAAGGGAATTTAGGTTGGTTGTTGTCTTCTTCCGATTCTTTAATGAAATGGGCTAACACATGGGCTTGCAGGTGGTTAACATCAATCATTGGTATATTTAATGAACGTGCGAAACCTTTCGCAAAAGATACTCCGACCAGTAATGATCCCATCAAGCCGGGTCCTCGGGTGAATGCAACGGCGCTTAGTTGCTCCTTGGTAACTCCTGCCCTTTTTAAGGCTTCGTGCACCACCGGTACAATGTTTTGTTGATGGGCACGTGACGCCAATTCGGGAACCACCCCTCCGTAAGCTTCGTGAACAGCCTGGCTGGACACTACGTTGGACAACAATACGCCATTCTTGATAACTGCGGCTGATGTGTCGTCACAGGAAGATTCTATACCTAATATAATTGTATCCATATTTCTATACCTTATTATATATATTAATGTGTCAGAATTTCAAGTCCGTTATCTGTCATAACGAAAGTATGTTCCCACTGTGCAGACGGCTGTTCGTCTTCGGTGACTACAGTCCAGCCATCTTCCTCATCAATGAAGACTTCCCATGTTCCCATATTGATCATTGGTTCAATGGTAAAAACCATTCCCGGGACCAATAGCATACCAGTTCCTTTTTTTCCAAAATGTTCTACATCCGGTTCTTCATGAAACTCTATGCCTACTCCGTGTCCGCAGAGATCACGCACTACTGAGAATCCATTTTTTTGAGCATGTTTTTCAATGGCATGTCCTATGTCTCCCACAAAACCAAATGGTTTCGCAGCTTCCATGCCTATCTCCAAACATTCTTTAGCTACTCGTACCAGTTTCTCTTTCTGAGGTGTGGTTTTTCCAATGGTAAACATACGCGATGCGTCGGCATAATAACCATCAAGAATGGTAGTACAATCCACATTGATAATATCTCCTTCTTCCAGAATGTCGAATTCATTAGGAATACCGTGACAAACAACCTCATTGATAGAGGTGCAGCAACTTTTTGGAAAACCTTCATAACCTAAGGTTGCAGGAATGCCGCCATGATCTTTAGTGTATTCATAAACTAGTTTGTCTATTTCCAATGTGCTCATGCCTGCATGGATCTCGCGTTCTACAAGGTCTAGCACTCCGGTATTGATAATACCGCTACGGCGTATTCCTTCAATCTGTTCTGGTGTCTTAATCAGTTCACGTGAAGGCACCAAATGACCTCTATCTTGATAATAGAGAACCTTTTTATCTAACTCTGTGAGTTCCATACCTTTGGGCACTCTCCAGTTTATTTTATTTCTTTTCATATCAAAGGATTAATTGACTTACAAAGTTAGAGGAAATATTTGTAAAAATGGCTCATCCGGCAATAAATATCTTCATAAAAGAGAATTTACATGAAATTTGACAGAAACAAATGTTAAATAATCATGTCTTTTACATGAATTTTATGTAGGAGAGTCTATTTTATTTTAATAAAATGGTTATATTTACCGCAAAAAAATCTAAGCATTCTATTATTAACTTCTTTAATTGAACATCAAAATGGATAAACATCAAATTGGAGTAAACGCAGGAAAAGTTTGGAAACTGCTGAATGACAATAAACGGTGGAGTTATTGTGATTTAAAAAGAGCTTCAGAGTTGTCTGACAGAGATTTGAATGCAGCTATAGGTTGGCTGGCCAGAGAGAATAAAATAGACTTTGAATGTTCTAACGGAGACGATTGCCTGTTTCTGAGCGTCAATGTTTATATTGGCTGAATACGAGAAACAGATAATTATGTGGGGCCAAAACTTTCATAATTATCTGTTCTCTTTTTTTAATCAACTTTTCTAATCACTTTGGCTGGATTACCTACAGCAACGGAATTGTCGGGAATGTCTTTAGTTACGACACTTCCAGCTCCGATAATACAGCGATGACCTATTTTTACTCCGGGACAAAGAATAGCTCCTCCTCCTATCCAGCAATCTTCTCCGATAGTTACGGGATATGCATACTCTTTGGGTTCGCGTCGGGTTATGTAATCTACCGGATGATGTGGAGTATAGATCTGTACATTGGGTCCTATCAATGTATGTGCTCCTATGGTGATATATCCACCGTCTAAAAAATGTACAGTTGGCATTCACAAAGACATGCTCTCCTAAGCGGATGCCGTGTCCATGATCACAGTAAAATGGTGGACAGATGACAGAAGTGGAAGGGATACCCGGCACTAATTCTTCCAGCACTTCCCTGAAACCATCATCGTATGTACTCATCATCCGTAATTGGGCCACTAGTTTTTTGGCGTGTATGAAACTGGCCTGTATTTCCGGTTTCTCCATATCGGCCAGCTGACTGTTACGCATTTTGTCTATCTCGTTCATAATTAAAGGGCTTTAAGATTTCGCCTCAAATGTAGGATTTGTTTTCCGTTCTGCCAAATATACACCACACAAGATAAGAAAACAGCCGGTAAGGGCTATCCAAGTTATCTTTTCATTAATAATGACCGCTGAAGTAAGAAGAGTTACCAAAGGGACGATATAAATATAGTTTGTACTTTTTACGGCTCCCAATTCCTTGACACATGCATTCCAGGCTATGAAGCAGAGCATGGAGGCGACAAATCCCAAAAAGAGAAGATTTCCAAACACGATGGGTTGCATCATCAAGACATTGTCCCAATTTAACGGACGGAATAAAAACATGGGCAGAATGGTCAGCACTCCGTAGAAGAATACTTTACGGGTAATGAATACGATAGAATAATGATTATCCAATTGTTTGAGAATAAGGCAATAAAATGCCCACATCAATGCAGCGGTCAGTGAAAGAATATCTCCCAAAGGATTAATTTTCAGAATGAAACTGCCGTTGAAAACAACTAGCCCCACTCCTATCAAAGCCATGATCGATCCGTAAACAAGATGGCGGGTGAAAGGTTCTTTTCTTCTGAACAAATAAGAAAGTAGTGTGGTCAGAACAGGTGATGTGCATACTATCAGAGACACGTTGGAGGCTAATGTGATACCGAGAGCCGTATTTTCAGTAATGAAATAAATAGTTCCTCCACATAATCCGGCCAATAAAAGTAACAATTCATCTTTTATTCTATTGGCAAATAGATTTTTTATAAGAAATACACCACATGCAAAGATAGGCCAGAGTGAAACGATAAAAGAAGATGTCGGAAGGACTTAATCCATGTTGGATTAGAATCTTAGTAGAAACAAAAGTAGTCCCCCAGATAGCTACAGTGATTATTGCCATTAAGTGATAGACGAACCTTGATTTGATTACATTCATAATTTATATGTGTTTTATTATGTTGCAAAGATAGGTTTTGTTTTCGAGAAACTTATCAAAATATATGGCATAGTTGAGCTGATACAAAGTTCGTTTGTTTTCTCACTTACCTTGGGCGCGGCCCTCAAGGTAAGTGAGATATTTCTATTTCTGGGGAATCCAGGAATCTACCAGCTCCTGATGTTCTTTTACCCATTTTTCCGCTCCTTCTTTTTCATTATATTCATTTTGTGATACATCATCCAGCAAGCTGCTGATTTCTTCGGTGCTCAGATGTATGTTTTCTATCAGTTTTACCACAAACGGGTGTTGCTCACCAAATCCTTTGCAGGCAATGGCTGTAATTGTTTCCGCTTTACCAAAAATGCCTTTCGGGTCTTCTAAAAATTTTAATTTAAAGCGGGTGAACATCCAATGGGGAGTCCATCCCGTCACCACAATCCATTGATGTTCGTCAATGGCCCTTTTTAGTACTGCGGTCATAGCCGGTCCGCTAGACTCCAGCAATTTGTAATCCAGATTGTATTTTTCTATGGCCATATCTGCAGCATGCATAATCCCTGCGCCGGCATCAATGCCGATAATCTCGCCTCCGAATTTTTCTTTGTTGGCATTTAATTGGTCAATAGAATGAATGTCCACATAATCGGGGACTACCAGACCGATACGGGCATCTGGATAGATCTTGCCTAAGATTTCCAGATTCTTTCCGTATTGTTTCATATAATCGGCCTGTGTGGCCGGTAACCAAGCATCCATCAGCAAATCTACTTTGCCACGGGCCATTGTTGCATAGATAGGAGCAGGATCAGCATTCTTTAAAATGACATGATAACCTTGTTGTTCAAGAATCACTTCCGTTAAATAGGTCAGAGCGATGCCATCGTCCCAGTTTATGTATCCAATGCTTATTGTCTTATCATCTTTTTTCCCGCTGCAAGAGGTAAGCAACAGGAGGAAAGACAAAAAATATAGTATTTTCTTCATGCTTATTTCCCTTTCTTTTGTTTTCCAAGTCCTTGTGTTATTCTATCCAGAATGATGGCTAGGATGACTACTGCGATACCGCCTTCGAAACCTAAACCTATTTTCATCTGCGTGATACCTTTCAATACGATTTCCCCTAACCCTCCGGCTGCAATCATAGCGGCAATGACCACCATGGAGAGCGACATTAGGATTGTCTGGTTTATACCGGTCATGATAGTGGGCAATGCCAGCGGTAATTGTACCTTGAATAATAATTGCATAGGTGTCGCACCAAAAGAGCGCGAAGCTTCTATAACATTCTTCGGTACTTGCTTGATACCCAGGCTGGTCAGACGCACTACGGGAGGCATGGCAAAAATAATGGTGGCAAAAGCTCCCGGAACGGTTCCCAGCCCGAAAAAGAGTACGGCAGGAATCAGATAGACGAAAGCAGGCATCGTTTGCATCAGGTCGAGGATAGGATGCAGAATTTTATCACATCGTTTGCTGTTTGCGCTCCATATTCCCAATGGAAGTCCCATGATAAGAGCGATGATGGTAGACGAAAGCACCAATGCTAAAGTCTGCATGGTTTCGTTCCAAAATCCCATTCCCCAAATCAGTAATAATCCTAAAATGGTAAAAATGCTGACTCCTTTTCCCGATTTATACCAAGCCAGGATGGCCAGCAATGCTATTGTTACATAAAAAGGTATCCACATCAATATGTTTTGGAACCCATCTATGAACCCGCCTATTCCAACATTGATGGCGTCGAAAAGAGGGGCAAAGTTTTCTGTGAGCCAGTTGATGGCTGTTTCTATATATTTTCCTATGTTTATCATAATTCGATAGCGTTTTGAATAAGTTCATTAATTTCTTCTTTATCTTTTCCGGTCATCTCTACTACGATGGACGATAGAGGAACCAAGCCTTTCAGTTCGCGTTCTTCATTTACCACATAAATGGGAGAATTGGTTTTCGTAATTAAGGGAAGCAGATCCTCAATCTTTGTGTCCTCCGTAACGGAATGTACTTCACTTTGTACGGCTTCCTTGATTGATTTTATACCTTTATGCCGAAGAATGGCGGCACTTTCCAATGTAATCTCTCCTATCAGCTTGTCATTTTCATCTATCACAGGAAGCACGGTAATATCTCTTTCTTTCATCTTTCTGATCAGAACCTCGGGACCTTCTTTACGCAGACGGGCTACGGCGGGACGGGTTATCATAATACTTCCTGCCGTTATGATTTTGCTCCGGTCCACATTTTCTACAAATCTTGCCACATAGTCATTGGCTGGTTCTGTTAAAATTTCTTCTGAAGTTCCGACTTGCACCACTTCTCCGTCTCTCATAATGGCAATGCGGTCACCCAGTTTAATTGCTTCGCTCAAATCATGCGTGATAAAGACGATGGTCTTTTTCATTTTGGATTGCAGCGCCAGCATTTCATCTTGCATTTGTACGCGGATCAATGGGTCCAAAGCGGAAAAGGCTTCATCCATCAGTAATATTTCCGGATCATTTGCCAAAGCGCGTGCCAACCCGACACGTTGCTGCATTCCGCCGGAAAGTTGCCCGACCATCTGATTCTGATATCCTTTCAGCCCGACTATTTCCATACTCTTCATGGCTTTTTTTACTCACGTTCTTGTTTGGGAACTCCTTGGAGTTCAAGACCGAATGCAATATTGCTTAAAACACTGCGATGAGGTAACAAACCAAAAGTTTTGGAACACCATAGCTATCTCCCGGCGACGCATTTCCAACAATTCCTTATCAGATGCGGCAGTAATATCTGTTCTATTAATCAGTACTTGTCCTTTGTGGGTTTGATTAATCGGTTTATGCAGCGCAATAAAGTTGATTTGCCACTACCCGATAGCCCCATGATTACGAAGAATTCTCCTTCTTGATTGTCAGATTGGCGTTTTTAACTGCTACAGTACAATTAGTCGCCTTTAAAATTTCATTTTTGCTTTTTCTTTCTTTCAACATCCGGAACGCTTTCTGCTTTTCCGGACCGAAAACAAGATATAAGTCTTTTATTTCTATTTTGTTCATAGTCTATAATAGTTTAAATTAATTAAGAATAGGGAGGAATTGACGGAAGTAAATTGAGATGTCATCCGGTATATTTAACGAAACAAAATATAAAAAGGTTCATTATAAGATGAGTTTAATTGATCAGTAAATATGTTTCTTACAGCTTGTTATTGTTTACTCCCTACGGGAGTGGTTCAGAAAATCCAGAGATTAAAAAAGATAATCAGAAATGCGTTTTACTATAAAACAGAAATTAAGTATTATCCTTTTGTCGAGCGTTCATTTTATTCTATCTTTGTCCCGCAAAACAGAATAAATATATGGATAGTATTTTAATTATTGATGATGAACCGCAAATACGCAAACTTCTTTCGCGTATGATGGAATTGGAAGGTTACGAAGTATTCCAGGCAGCCGATTGCCAGTCTACATTGAAACAACTTAAGTTACATAATCCCCAAGTGGTGTTGTGTGATGTGTTTTTGCCGGACGGCAATGGAGTAGATATGGTTACAACCATCAAAAAACTCTATCCAGAATTGGAGGTGATACTTTTGACCGCCCACGGTAACATTCCGGATGGTGTGCAGGCAATCAAGAATGGAGCCTTTGATTATATCACCAAAGGGGATGATAATAATAAAATTATTCCGTTAATCAGCCGGGCTATGGCTCAGGCTAAAAAGAATGTAGGGGAAAAAGTGAAAACAGAAGAAACCCCAAAGGTTTCTCTTTTGACGCTATAAAAGGGAAGTCGGAGGGTATGCAACAAGCCGTAGCATTGGCCCGAAAGGTTTCGGCAACGGATGTTACAGTCTTGCTGACCGGAGAAACAGGCACGGGGAAAGAAGTCTTTGCACAAGCCATCCATCGCAACAGTCTTCGCAAAGAGAATGCTTTTGTGGCTGTAAACTGTTCTGCTTTTAGCAAAGATCTGCTTGAAAGCGAGATATTCGGTCATAAAGCCGGTTCGTTTACCGGAGCGATGAAAGATAAGAAGGGGCTGTTCGAAGTGGCCGATAACGGAACCATCTTTTTGGATGAAATAGGTGAAATGGCTTTCGAGCTGCAGGCCAAATTGCTTCGTGTGCTCGAAGCGGGAGAGTACATCAAGATAGGCGACACGAAACCGACGAAAGTGAATGTCCGCGTTATCTCCGCCACCAATCGGGACCTGAAAAAAAGAAATAGAACAAGGTAATTTCCGTGAAGATCTTTATTATCGTCTTTCTGTTTTTCAGATACACCTCCCTCCTCTTCGTGAGCGCAAAGAAGACATCGAACTTTTGGCGGGAAGCTTTATCCAACTCTTTTCAAAAAAAACTGGGGAAACAAGTGGAAGGGATGGCTCCGGAGTTCTTGAATGCTTTGAAAGCTGCCGACTGGAGAGGAAATATCCGTGAATTGCGAAACGTGATAGAACGCAGCATGATTGTCTGCGACAAACAGCTTACCTTACAAGATCTTCCTATTGAAATACAGAATACCCGACAGGAAGATTATTCCGGCAAGAATTATTCGGAGTTTGAACTGGCCGCTATGGAAAAACGTCATATTGCTAAAGTTCTGCAACATACTAAAGGAAACAAGACTGAGGCTTCACGTTTATTGAAAATAGGTTTGACTACTTTATATAGAAAAATAGAGGAATACGGTATTTAGTTATTGAGTACCATTGATTAAGCCGTTTCCTCCTTATGGCTAAGCCCACTCTTATGGTTTGCTGCTACAGTTTCTTCCGGTGGACTGTACAGTCCACCGGGGCAGTCCGTACAGTCCATTGCAGTGGACTGTACGGAGCGATGCCGGCGACTATAGTATGTAACCGTAAGAATGGGCTTAACCATAAGGAAGAAAGAGCTTAGTATCAGGTATGAAAGACCATACGGTAGCGTTTCACAAGCTGGAACACTTACTACACTCTTCTGTCCGTCACAGTTTCAGCAAAGATGGAAATGGAATCGGTATAGTACGGATTTTAGAAATACCCCCGTGGCTTTCCTCAGCAAGACAGGAGCTCTCGATATACTTCAGCATCTTCTTCCGAGAAACAGCATACAATCACTTCTCCTTCATAGCCATGTGCCATTTCTTCCCCGATGGCATTCAATGCGATACGTGCCGCTTCTTCCTTGGGATAATGATATACGCCGGTACTGATACAGGGGAATGCAATGCTTTGGATGCCGTTTTCTCTCGCTAGTATAAAACTGGTACGATAACATGATGCAAGTTTTTCGGCTTCTCCATGCGTTCCCCCATGCCATACGGGCCCTACAGTATGAAT
>ENA-OPYU01000195-OPYU01000195.1-human-gut-metagenome-genome-assembly--contig:-NODE-195-length-24707-cov-2.757893_pt1 | contig 24707 bp, 46 predicted proteins | sample MGYA00242637_ERZ504482 | MGnify/ENA primary metagenome ERZ504482 (study PRJEB26092, sample SAMD00036237) | human gut metagenome | host: Homo sapiens | study: EMG produced TPA metagenomics assembly of... | reverse complement strand
TATTGTTGTTTGGCATATAAAGACTGTTCTGGCTGATCTCGGAGTAGTTATATTCTGTTTCATTTATTACGTAAGGACCGATTGCCTTCGTGTAAGCACAAAGAGAAATTCCGAGTTCGTTTAAGATTTTAGAGGCAATCGCGCCTGCTGCGACACGGCCGATTGTTTCCCGACCGGAAGAACGCCCGCCTCCTCTGTAATCGCGGATGCCGTATTTTTCCGTAAAAGGATAATCCGCATGCCCCGGACGAAACATAGAAACAATGTTTCCATAATCTCGGGAACGTTGGTCTTTATTACGTACGAGAAGAGAAATCGGTGTTCCGGTCGTTTTGCCTTCAAAGATTCCCGAGAGAATCTCGACAGTATCTTCCTCGCTGCGTCTCGTTGTAAATTTACTCTGACCGGGTTTTCGGCGGTCAAGAAATATCTGAATATCTTCTTCATTTAGAGAAATTCCGGAAGGGCATCCGTCGATCACGACGCCGATGCCGGATCCGTGAGATTCTCCCCAAGTCGTGATGCGAAATATTTTACCAAAAGTTGAGCCACTCATAAAATGATCTCCTTTCAAAATTCTGTTATATGTAAAGTTCTGTCGAAAAGCAGAATTACAAAAGTCATTATATAGGAAGAAAGGAGCAGTTACAAGCAAGGTCTTAATTTTTCTTAAAATAAAACAATATACTGTACTTTTTTTTGACAATCGTAATATAATGTTGCCGTGATATTGAAAAAAGGGAGAGAGATGATTAACGGATGAGTGAAAAAGAAAAAGTAAATCCTTACGCCGGCAAGAAGACGTACGGCTTTTAGATGAAGAAGTGTTTTGAAGAATTTGAAGATGAGGAAGATTTTTTCCGGAGAGTGACAACTTCAGCGCGGACGACAGCTTTGACGATGATGATATTGATGACGAATGAGCTGTATGAAGATGAAGATGAAGAGGGAAAAAAGCAAAAAAAGAAAGTGCTCCGAAGAAGGGGAAAAAGACGTCGGCAGAAAAGATGAAAGAAAATAAAGGAAAGCGGAGTTAAAAAAGCGTGGATCATTGGAGGAAGCATCATAGGCGGACTGCTCGTGATATACCTTGGTATTTCGGCGATTTTTATCAGTCATTTCTATATTAATACAACAATTAACGGAAAAGACTTTTCGGGGAAAACAGAATCGGATGTCGTAGCATATATGAAAGACCAAGTGGAAGGGTATTCTTTGAAGATTATAGAAGCTGATAATAAGACGGACGAGATTAATGGAGAGGCAATTTCAATGACGTATAAAAAAGATGATAGTGTAAAAGACGCATTGAAAAATCAGAATCCTCTTCTGTGGATACGAGCGCTTTTTTCAAAATCCAGCGCAGAAGTGACGATCAACGTTGATTATAATGAGGATGCACTGAGTAAAGCAATCGGGTCGATTCAGGCAGTGAAAGCAGAGCAGACGGAACCGGTATCTGCATATCCTAAATTTGACGGTGAATCATTCAAAGTAGAGCCGGAAGTGTATGGAAGTGCGGTAGATATGGAAATTTTGACTAAAAAGATCAAAGAGTATATTACCAATTTTGAACCGGAATTAAATCTTCTGAATGAAAAATGCTATAAAGTACCTAAATATACAACGGAATCAAAAGAAGTTCAAAAAGCGTGTGACGATATGAATAAATATTGTCAGGCAAGTATTACCTATCCGATGAAAGAAAATGTAGTTGTAGACAAAGCTCTTATTTCGACATGGGTTTCGGCGGATGCTGATATGAATGTAACATTCAATGAAGAAGCTGTCCGGGCATGGATGAGAGATTTCGGAAAAACTTATGATACAGTCGGAACAACGAGAACGATCACTTCTCCGACAGGAAAGACAGTGGAAGTATCAGGAGGTACTTACGGCTGGTCGATCGACGAAGAGGCAGAAACGCAGAATTTGATCGCAAGTATTAAAAACGGAGAAGTTGTGACAAGAGAACCTGCATATGAAAAGACAGCGGCATCTCATGCGGCACAAGACTGGGGAACGACGTACCTTGAGGTGGACCTTTCCGCACAGCATATGTGGTATATTGTAAACGGGGCGATCGCACTGGAGACAGATGTTGTTACAGGCCTTCCCGATGCGAAGCATGCGACTCCGGCAGGTGTATATTCGATTCTTTATACAGAACCGGATTCAAAATTAATCGGTGAAAAAGATCCGGAAACAGGGAAACCGATTTACGAAACGTATGTCCGCTACTGGATGCCGTTTACTTATCAAGGACATGGCTTTCATGATGCAGACTGGCAGACAGCATTCGGCGGTTCGAGATATCAGTCATATGGTTCTCACGGCTGTGTTAATATGCCGGTAGATCAGGCGGGAGCTTTATTTAATATGCTTAGCGCGGGAACGCCGGTTGTTCTTCATTATTAATGTAAATGATAAGACTTAGAATTTATTGAAAAACAGAAAATCAGAGGTTATATACATGTACGAATTGCTAAAAAAAGGACGGTATGGCAAAAAGAGGGAGGTTCCATACGGTACACGGAACGATCGAGACGCCGGTTTTTATGAACGTAGGAACGGCGGCGGCAATTAAGGGAGCCGTATCAACAGATGATCTCCGTCAGATTAAAACGCAGGTTGAACTGTCAAATACATATCACCTTCATGTCAGACCGGGGGATGAAATCGTGAAAAAAACTGGGCGGTCTGCATCGCTTTATGAATTGGGATAAGCCGATTCTCACGGACTCAGGCGGATTTCAAGTGTTTTCACTTGCATCATTGCGCAAGATTAAAGAAGAAGGAGTTCATTTTCACTCTCATATAGACGGACGTAAAATCTTTATGGGTCCGGAAGAAAGTATGCAGATTCAGTCTAATCTTGCGTCTACGATCGCGATGGCGTTTGACGAATGTCCCTCAAGCGTAGCGGACAGAGAGTATATGGTCCATTCGGTGGCGAGAACGACAAGATGGCTGAAACGATGTAAAGCGGAAATGAACAGGCTGAATTCTTTGGAAGATACGATTAATCATAACCAGATGCTTTTTGGTATTAATCAAGGCGGAATCTATGAAGATATCCGCGTGGAGCACGCACGACAGATCGCGGAGCTTGATTTGGACGGTTATGCGGTAGGCGGTCTTGCAGTAGGAGAGAGTCATGAAGATATGTACCGTATTCTGGAGGCGGTTGTTCCTCATCTTCCTGAAAATAAGCCGACCTATTTGATGGGAGTGGGAACTCCGGCGAATATTTTGGAGGCGGTAGACAGAGGAGTGGACTTTTTTGACTGCGTATACCCGAGCAGAAACGGGCGGCACGGGCATGTTTATACAAATCATGGAAAAACTGAACTTATTCAATGCAAAGTATGAGTTAGATGACCGTCCAATCGAAGAAGGATGCGGATGTCCGGCATGCAGAAGTTATAGCAGAGCATATATCCGTCACCTGTTAAAAGCAAAAGAAATGCTCGGGATGCGTCTTTGCGTTCTTCATAACCTGTATTTTTATAATACGATGATGGAAGAAATCAGAGAAGCGATTGAAGCGGGAGAGTATAAGGCTTATAAAAAGAGAAAACTGGAAGGTATGATGCAATAACCGGATAAGCTTCTCAAAATTATGTTTATTTCAAGTTACTTCAGTATTTTGAAAAATATCCTTGAAGTATGGAAGAAAGTTGTGTATAGTAGTCTTATTGCGTTAGGAAAGTTAGGAGGAAATTATAATCATGGGTGAAATGGTAACAATGCTTGTTCTTTGGCTTGTAGTTATCGGTGTAATGTGGTTTTTGCTTATGCGTCCACAGAAAAAAGAACAGAAACGTATCCAGCAGATGCTGGCTTCTATGGAGGTCGGAGACACAGCTCTGACGACAAGCGGTTTTTACGGAGTCATCATTGATATTACAGATGAAGATGTGATTGTAGAGTTCGGAAATAATAAAAACTGTCGTATTCCGATGCAGAAAGCTGCGATTGCTCAGATTGAAAAACCGAATGCAGATTGATTTTAAGTCAATTATTTTGCATTATGAGATCAGGGAGAATTTTGAAATATTTTCAAAATTCTCCCTGATTTTTTCAAATTCATCACTTTAGCGCGTGAATTTGAAAAAATCACAGAGTACACTCTAATTTTTAGACGCAAATACTTGAAACGTGTATAAAAATGCTGTATTATAAACAGTAACATTTTAGTTTGGAGGGACGGGAAATTATGGATATGAACATCGGTGTGATCAAAGGCGACGGAATCGGTCCGGAGATTGTAGATGAGGCGATGAAAGTGCTCGATAAAACGGCAGAAGTTTACGGGCATCAGATAGAATATACTCAGCTTTTGATGGGAGGAGCATCCATTGATGTAAACGGAGTGCCTCTTACGGAAGAAACATTGGAACAGGCGAAAAAAGTGATGCCGTATTGATGGGATCGATAGGAGGAGATGCAAAGACATCGCCATGGTATCGTCTGGAACCGTCTAAACGTCCGGAGGCGGGGCTTTTACAGCTTAGAAAGGGGTTAAACCTTTTTGCAAATCTGCGCCCGGCAGTTCTTTACAGTGAATTAAAAGGAGCCTGCCCGCTCAAAGAGGAGATTGCAGAACAAGGTTTTGATATGATGATCATGCGGGAGCTGACAGGCGGACTCTATTTCGGAAAAAGAAGTACGGAAGAAGAAGACGGAGTTCTCGTTGCAAGAGATGAGCTTACATATAGTGAAACGGAGATAAGGCGAATTGCGAAGCGCGGATTTGACATTGCGATGAAACGTCGGAAAAAAGTGACAAGCGTTGATAAGGCGAATGTATTGGATTCTTCAAGATTATGGAGAAAAATTGTTGAAGAAGTTGCGAAAGAATATCCGGAAGTAACGCTTGAACATATGTTAGTGGATAATGCGGCTATGCAGCTTGTGAAGGATCCGGCACAATTTGATGTAATATTAACGGAAAATATGTTTGGTGACATTTTATCTGATGAGGCGAGTATGGTGACCGGCTCAATCGGAATGCTTGCAAGCGCAAGTTTAAACGATACAAAGTTCGGCCTTTACGAACCGAGCGGAGGTTCGGCTCCCGACATTGCGGGAAAAGGAATCGCAAATCCGATTGCTACAATTTTATCGGCGGCGATGATGCTTAGATATTCGTTTGATCTCGATCAAGAAGCAGATGCGATTGAGGCGGCGGTAGAGAAAGTACTCGAGGAGGGATACCGGACGATTGATATTATGTCAGAAGGAATGACGCAGATCGGAACAAAAGAGATGGGAGAACGAATCTGTTCTTATATATAAAACGTGAAAGAGAGGCATAGGATAATGAGAAGCGATACAGTGAAAAAACGGGGTGCAGCAGGCGCCGCACCGTTCTTTATTTAATGCGCTTGGAATGACGCAGGAGGAGTTAGACAGACCGCTGATCGGAGTTGTAAGCTCTTATAATGAGATTGTTCCCGGGCATATGAATCTTGATAAAATTACAGAAGCGGTAAAAATGGGAGTTGCAATGGCAGGAGGAACACCGATTATGGTTCCGGCTATTGCTGTTTGCGACGGTATTGCGATGGGACATATCGGCATGAAATATTCTCTTGTTACGAGAGATCTTATCGCAGATTCAACAGAGGCGCTTGCAATGGCACATCAGTTTGACGGTCTTGTTATGATTCCGAACTGTGATAAAAATGTGCCGGGACTTCTTATGGCTGCTGCGCGTGTCAATATACCTACGATCTTTGTGAGCGGAGGACCGATGCTTGCAGGACATGTAAAAGGGCAAAAGACAAGTTTGTCAAGCATGTTTGAAGCGGTCGGATCTTATGCGGCAGGCAAAATGAACGATGAAGAAATTTATGAATTTGAAAATAAAGCATGTCCGACGTGCGGTTCGTGTTCCGGAATGTATACAGCCAATAGCATGAATTGTCTGACAGAAGCATTGGGAATGGGACTTCGTGGAAACGGAACGATTCCCGCGGTATATTCTGCGAGACTTCAGCTTGCAAAACATGCGGGAATGCAGATTATGGAGCTTGTGAGAAACAATATCCGACCTAGAGATATTATGACGGAAGATGCGATTTTGAACGCTCTTACAGTCGATATGGCTCTTGGATGTTCGACAAACAGTATGCTTCATCTTCCGGCAATCGCACATGAGATAGGAATGGATTTTGAGATTGATTTTGCGAACGGAATCAGTGAGAAGACGCCGAACCTTTGTCATCTTGCTCCGGCAGGCCATACATATATCGAAGACCTTAATGAGGCAGGCGGAGTCTATGCGGTTATGAATGAGCTGAATAAAAAAGGACTTCTTCATACAGATTGTCTGACAGTAACCGGCAAGACAGTTGGGGAGAACATTGCGGGATGCGAAAATAAAAATCCCGATGTAATTCGTCCGATCGATCATCCATACAGTGAAACAGGTGGATTGGCTGTGTTAAAAGGAAATCTTGCACCTGACGGAAGCGTTGTAAAACGATCTGCTGTCTGCGATGAGATGCTTGTACATGAAGGTCCTGCCCGTATTTTTGAAAGTGATGAAGAGGCAACGGAAGCAATCAAAACAGGAAGATCAATCCGGGGGATGTGATCGTGATCCGTTATGAAGGACCGAAAGGCGGTCCGGGAATGCGGGAGATGCTCAATCCGACTTCGGCGATTGCAGGATACGGACTCGGCTCGGAAGTAGCGCTTATTACAGACGGACGTTTCAGCGGCGCGTCAAGAGGCGCATCTATCGGTCATGTTTCTCCGGAAGCGGCGGTGGGAGGACCGATCGCTCTTGTAGAAGAGGGAGACATTATACAGATTGATATTCCGAATTTATCTTTGAATCTGGCAGTTTCAGAAGAAGAACTGAAGAAGAGAAGAGAAAAATGGCAGCCGAGAGAACCGAAAGTAAAGACCGGATATCTGGCAAGATATGCGTCTATGGTCACATCCGGAAACAGAGGTGCGATTCTGGAAATACCGAAAGAAAAATAAGAGCGCGGTTACAGGCTGTGCGGATAAGAGATACAGGATGTTTAAAGGAGTTATGGCATGCAGTTAAATGGAGCAGAAATTGTAATAGAATGTTTGAAAGAACAAGGAGTAGACACGGTTTTCGGCTATCCGGGCGGTGCGATTCTCAATGTATATGATGAATTGTACAAACATCGGGATGAAATCAGGCACATCCTTACCTCCCATGAACAAGGGGCTTCTCATGCGGCTGACGGATATGCGAGAGCAACGGGAAAAGTCGGCGTCTGCCTTGCTACGAGCGGACCGGGGGCGACGAATCTTGTTACCGGAATTGCAACGGCATATATGGATTCAATTCCTATTGTGGCAATCACCTGCAATGTAGGGGTATCACTTCTTGGAAAAGACAGTTTTCAGGAAATAGATATAGCGGGAATTACAATGCCGATTACGAAATATAGTTTTATTGTAAAAGATGTGACAAAATTGGCGGATACTATCCGTAAGGCATTTCGGATTGCAAAGACAGGACGTCCCGGGCCGGTGCTTGTCGATATACCGAAAGATATTACGGCTAAAGTAACGGAATATATTCCGGAAGAATTGGGAAAATGCACAAGGAAGATTCCTCGAGAAAAACTCCGAGGATGGATGAACAACGGTTTGACCGGGTGATTTCTATGTTGGAAGAAGCAGAAAAACCGTTTGTTTTCGTCGGAGGCGGAGCGGTTCTTTCAGGGGCGAGTCAAGAATTAAAAGAGTTTGTTGACAAGCTGGATGCTCCGGTTACGGATTCTCTTATGGGCAAAGGCGCTTTTCCGGGAACAGATCCGCGGTATACAGGTATGCTTGGCATGCATGGAACGAAAGCGTCCAATTTCGGAGTAAGTGAATGTGACCTCTTGGTTGTTATGGGGGCAAGGTTCAGTGATCGTGTGAACGGGGAATACAGAAAAATTTGCGAAAAAATGCGAAAATTATACAGTTAGATATCGATCCGGTTGAAATTAATAAAAACGTTTTGATTACGGAAGAAATCATCGGCGATCTAAAAGATGTTTTAAAGACGCTTAATAAGCGTTTAAAACAGCAGAATCATGCAGAATGGCTTGGAAAAAATACAAGGGTATAAAGCAAAAATATCCTCTGAAATATCATCCGAATGTATTATCGGGACCGTTTCTTGTAGAAGAGATCTATCGTCAGACAAACGGTGAAGCGCTCATTGTTACGGAAGTGGGACAGCATCAGATGTGGGCTGCACAGTATTATAAATATACAAAACCGAGAACCCTTCTTACGTCAGGCGGACTTGGAACGATGGGATATGGTCTTGGAGCGGCGCTTGGCGCAAAGACAGGATGTCCGGATAAAATCGTAGTAAATATTGCGGGAGACGGATGTTTCCGAATGAATATGAATGAGATTGCGACTGCAGTCCGGCACAATATTCCGATTATACAAGTTGTAGTGAATAATCATGTGCTTGGGATGGTTCGTCAATGGCAGGATCTCTTTTATGATGAGAGGTATTCGGCTACCGTGCTCAGAGATGCAGTTGATTTTGTGAAACTTGCAGAAGCTATGGGAGCAGAAGGAATGCGGGCTGTGTCGCAGGAAGAATTTAAGGAGGCGTTCTCTAAAGCGCTGACATTGAATCGTCCGGTTGTGATTGACTGCCAGATAGACAGTGATGATAAAGTGTGGCCTATGGTAGCGCCCTGGGGCCGCAATCAGTGAAGCGTTTGACGAAGATGACATGTAAAAGTCTAGCATGGGCATGATGTGTAATTATAAAACAAATAAATTAAAATCAAAAACAGGAGGAAGGAAAATGAGCAGAGTATATAACATTTCAGCAGGACCGGCCGTGCTGCCGGAAGAGGTATTGGAAAGAGGCTGCCGCAGAAATGCTGATTACAACTGGAACAGGAATGTCAGTTATGGAGATGAGCCACAGGTCGAAAGCGATTTGAGGAGATCATTAATTCGGCAGAACAGGATTTGAGAGATCTGATGAATATACCGGATAATTATAAGGTGTTGTTCATGCAGGGAGGAGCGTCTCAGCAATTTGCTATGATCCCGATGAATTTTATGAAGAACAGAGTGGCTGATTATATTATTACAGGACAGTGGGCGAAAAAAGCGGCGAAAGAGGCAGAAAAATACGGGAAGGTAAATCGGATTGCGTCTTCGGAAGATCAGACTTTCTCATATATTCCGGATTGTTCCGACCTGCCTGTTTCGGAAGATGCGGATTATGTATACATTTGTGAAAACAATACGATTTACGGAACGAAGTTTAAAGAACTTCCGAACACAAAGGGAAAAACATTGATCGCTGATGTGTCGTCCTGTTTCCTTTCAGAGCCGGTTGATGTAGAAAAATATGGAATGATCTATGGCGGAGTTCAGAAAAATATAGGACCTGCAGGTGTTGTAATTGCGATTATCCGTGAAGATCTCATTACAGAAGATGTGCTTGAAGGAACGCCGACAATGCTTACATATAAGACACATGCTGATGCAAAATCGCTTTATAATACACCTCCGGCATATGGAATTTATATTTGCGGAAAAGTGTTTAAATGGCTGAAAGCACAGGGGGGCACTTGCTGCGATCAAAGAGAAAATGAGAAAAAGGCGAAAGTGCTTTATGATTTCCTTGATCAGAGTAAAATGTTTAAAGGAACAGTTGTCAAAAAAGGATCGTTCCCTTATGAATGTTCCGTTTGTAACAGGAGATGCAGATCTTGATGCTAAATTTGTAAAAGAAGCGAAAGAAGCAGGACTTGAGAACTTAAAAGGACACAGATCAGTCGGCGGAATGCGCGCAAGTATTTACAATGCGATGCCGTATGAAGGCGTTGTGGCTCTGGTGGAATTTATGAAAAAATTTGAAGAGGAGAATGCATAATCATGTATAAATATCATTGCTTAAATCCAATTTCGGCAGTAGGACTTGATCAGCTGGATGAAAATTATGTGAATGTGGAGACTGCAAAAGGAGCAGACGCTATTCTTGTGCGAAGCGCAAAGATGCACGAGATGGAGTTTGATAAAAACTTGAAAGTGATCGCCCGTGCGGGCGCAGGTGTGAATAATATACCGCTTGAACGCTGTGCCGAAGAAGGGGTTGTTGTATTCAATACGCCGGGAGCAAACGCAAACGGCGTAAAAGAACTTGTGATTGCGGGAATGCTTTTGGCAGCAAGAGATATTATCGGAGGAATCAACTGGGTTCAGGAATACGAAGAGGATGGCGATATTGCAAAGATCACAGAGAAAAAGAAAAAGTATTCGCAGGAACAGAACTTGAAGGGAAAAACTTGGCGTTATAGGTCTTGGCGCGATAGGTGTTCTTGTGGCAAATGCAGCCGTTCATCTTGGAATGGAAGTTTATGGATATGATCCATATGTTTCTGTTGATTCGGCATGGAGATTGTCGCGCAATATTCATCACGCGAAAACAGCAGATGAAATTTATAAAGAGTGTGATTATATTACAGTTCATGTGCCTGCATTGGAAGATACAAAAGGTATGATCAACAAAGACGCTATCAGTCTTATGAAAAAAGGCGTTGTTATTTTGAATTTTGCCAGAGATGTTCTTGTGAATCAGGAAGACATCGTAGACGCGCTTGTATCGGAGAAAGTGCGCTGCTACGTAACGGACTTCCCGACAAAAGAGATAGTCGGTGTCAGAGGCGCGATCGTGATTCCGCATCTTGGTGCATCTACAGAGGAGTCGGAAGATAACTGTGCTAAAATGGCTGCGGCAGAGGTGAAAGATTTTCTCGAGAATGGAAATATCACACATTCTGTAAACTTCCCGGATTGCGATATGGGAGCGAAAGGAGAAGGAGAGAGAATTACAATCCTTCATAAAATATTCCGAATATGATCGGACAGTTCACCGCTCTTTTGGCTGAAAAGAATATGAATATTGAAGTTATGACAAATAAAAGCCGTAAAGAATACGCATATACGATGCTTGATGTGGATGGAACAGTTTCAGAAGATGTGGAAGCGCAGTTAGCAGCGGTAGAAGGCGTGTTGAAAGTAAGAGTGATCAGATAAGTGAACTCTTACTGTGAAGAGAGTAAAATAAATTAGATATCGTTGAGAAAAGAGAGTGTGAATGACAGAACTGTTTGCGCTCTCTTTTTGTATGTAACAGTCCGGCTATACAGTAAGGGTTCGTGAATAGCGCAGGCAGAATTGTTACTTTTGTATAATAAAATACTTTAATGAAGGATTGACATATTTTGTATATTTGTATACAATTATACAAGAATACATATATCTGAGCACGAGGTGCAAGAGTATGTATAGCATACATATATACGTGTATACATATAAAAAGATGCAATCATAGGAGGAAATTTGATGGAAAACAGAAAAGTATTTTGAATAAGCATACGAACTTGCTTGAATTAGAAGAACATATGTATCCCTTGTTGATGTGGATACACCGAATGTATTTCGTAATTTGTTTCATTATGATGAGATTCCGAAGATTGCATTTAATGACAGGATTGTACCTCATAATATGCCGGATGAAATATGGATCACAGACACAACATTCAGAGATGGTCAGCAGTCGAGAGCTCCATATACGACTGAACAGATTGTTTCGATTTATGAATATTTGCACAGACTCGGCGGCCCGAAAGGAAAAGTACGGCAGAGCGAATTCCTTTTTATACAGTCAAAAAAGACAGAGATGCTGTCTATCGCTGCCTGGAAAAAGGGTATGAATTTCCGGAGATTACGAGTTGGATCAGAGCAAGCAAAAAAGATTTTGAGCTTGTGAAGGAGATCGGATTAAAAGAGACGGGGATTCTTGTAAGCTGTTCGGATTATCATATTTTTTATAAGTTGAAAATGACGAGAAAAGAGGCCCTTGAACATTATCTTACTGTAGTTCGTGAGTGTATGGAGACGGGAGTTCGTCCGCGATGTCATCTGGAAGATATTACGAGATCGGATATTTACGGATTTGTGATTCCGTTTTGTATGGAATTAATGAAATTGATGGATGAATATAAATACCGGTAAAAATCCGTGTTTGTGATACGATGGGATACGGAGTGAATTTTCCGGGAGCTGTAATTCCAAGATCGATTCCGGGAATCATATATGGCTTAATGACTCATGCCGGTGTTCCAAGTGAACTGATCGAATTCCACGGACATAATGATTTTTATAAAGCGGTGAATAATTCAACGACAGCGTGGCTTTACGGGGCGTGCGGTGTAAACTGTTCATTGTTTGGTATCGGGGAAAGAACCGGAAATACTCCCCTTGAGGCAATGGTATTTGAGTATGCGCAGCTTCGCGGAACTTTGGATGGTATGGATACAACTGTGATCACGGAGCTTGCAGAATATTATGAGAAAGAAATCGGATATACTGTACCTTCAAGAACGCCTTTCGTAGGTAAGGAAATTTTAATGTGACGCGTGCGGGGATTCACGCGGACGGCATGTTGCAAAAATGAGGAAATATACAATAATTTTTTGATACGGATAAACTTTTTAAACCGTCCCGCACTGGTGTCGGTTTCCAATACATCCGGAACAGCGGGGATCGCATATTGGATCAATGCGTATTTTGAAACTTCTGGAAGAACGGAAAGTTGATGAAAAATTCGGAACTGGTACATCGTCTGAAAGAATGGGTTGATAAACAGTATGAGGACGGACGCGTTACGGTCTTGACAGATGAAGAATTAATTGCCAAAATAGAAAGTGTATGTAGGGAACTGCATGTTGTATTGTAGATTATAGTCGGAGGATTTCAGATGGAAGAATATCAGGATCATTCCCTTGGAAGTCGTGTGTTTCAGAAGATAAGGGATAATATTTTAAATGGAACATATAAAGAAAACGACGAACTTAGGGAAACGGCGATAGGGAAAGAATTAGGAGTGAGCCGGACGCCTGTACGGGAGGCTCTTCGTCAGCTTGAGTTGGAAGGGCTTGTGACGATTATTCCGAACAGAGGAGCTTATGTATCGGGTATATCTCATAAAGATATATGGGATATCTATAAGATCCGCTCGATGCTGGAAGGATTGTGCGCCCGCTGGGCGGCAGAACATATTACAGAAGAGCAGCTTGACCAGTTGGAAGAATCGCTTCTTCTTTCAGAGTTTCAAATGGAAAAAGGAAAGCGGCTTCAGCACGGAGCAGGTTGCGGCGTTGGATGGTCGTTTTCACGCTGTTCTCTATGAAGCTTCGGGAAGCAGAATGCTGAAACATGTTCTGACGGATTTTCATAATTATGTGCAAAGAGCCAGAAAATCATCGATCGTATCAGAAGAAAGAGCCAGAAAGTCGATACGTGAACACAGACAGATTTTACGTGCGATCAAAGACAGAGATGCAGAGATGGCAGAACAGCTTGCTAATGAGCATATTATTCATGTAATGCAAAAATTTGAAAAAGCAGGGATATTAGATTGCAAAAAGTACAGCTACATCGGAAGCTGTATAAGCGGAAGATGTGTTGAATAGATGGGGGCAAAAAGTTCATATATTAAAAAGGAGAAAATAACAATGGGAAAAATCAAAATGACGACACCGCTTGTGGAGATGGACGGAGATGAGATGACAAGAATTCTTTGGAAAATGATCAAAGACGAGCTTCTTATTCCGTATATTGATCTAAAACAGAATATTATGATCTTGGATTAGAGCATAGAAACGAGACAGACGATCAGGTCACGGTTGATTCTGCAATGGCGACCAAGAAATATAAGGTTGCGGTAAAATGTGCTACAATTACTCCAAATGCAGCGCGCATGGATGAGTATGATTTGAAAGAGATGTGGAAAAGTCCAAACGGTACGATTCGTGCGATTCTTGACGGAACGGTATTTCGTGCTCCGATCGTGGTGAAAGGAATCGAGCCGTGTGTGAAGAATTGGAAGAAACCGATTACGATTGCAAGACATGCATATGGTGATGTATACAAAGGTTCTGAGATGAAAATTCCGGGAGCCGGCAAAGTTGAACTTGTATATACAGCAGAGGACGGAAGCGAGACGAAAGAGCTTGTACATAATTTTGACGGACCGGGTATTGTGCAGGGAATGCATAATATCAACCGTTCGATCGAAAGTTTTGCAAGAAGCTGTTTTTCTTATGCTCTTGATACAAAGCAGGATCTTTGGTTTGCCACAAAAGATACGATTTCCAAAAAGTATGATCATACATTTAAAGATATTTTTCAAGAGATTTATGACGCTGAGTTTGATGAGAAGTTCAAAGAAGCAGGCATTGAGTATTTTTACACGCTTATCGATGATGCGGTTGCCCGTGTAATGAAATCAGAAGGCGGATATATTTGGGCATGCAAAAACTACGACGGAGATGTGATGAGTGATATGGTGTCTTCTGCCTTTGGTTCGTTGGCGATGATGACATCTGTTCTCGTTTCACCGGAAGGATACTATGAATATGAAGCGGCTCACGGAACTGTTCAGCGCCACTACTATAAGCATTTAAAAGGGGAAGAGACATCGACAAACTCAGTGGCAACGATTTTTTGCATGGACAGGTGCGCTTAGAAAAAGAGGAGAACTTGACGGCAATACCGAATTGATGGAGTTTGCGGATAAGTTGGAAAAAAGCAACGATAGATACGATCGAGGCGGGAGAGATGACAAAAGATCTCGCATTGATCACAACGCTTGAAAATCCGACGGTACTCAACAGCGAGCAGTTTATTAAAGCAATCGCAAAGAGACTGTAATGATTGAAATAACAGAAAAATAAAAACATGTCCGCAGTGGTGGAAAAAGACCGCTGCGGGCATGTTTTTGTCTGGCGGAAATTAAATTTTGATCACCTTCTGCTTGTATTCATTTTGGAAGGCTGTTTTAAACTTATCGGTGACGACGGAAGTGTATAAATTAGATGCAAGCATGTCATTGCGAAGCATTTTGCGGCCTAGAGGAGGGATGGTTTCGGTTTCAGACAACCGGATAAGAAGCGGCAGTGAACTTTCTTTTGAAATGCGTGTGAGCGTTTTTCCCGGTCTTTCCGAAAGCCTAAAAGGCGGGCGTAAAAATGATATCCGCCATCAATATATTCCTCTACGTCTGTTTTCTTTATTCCGAGCATTATATGAAGGAGTGCCCGGTTGATCCGTGTCTGCGTAAGTTCTCTTGTTTTTAGAAGGTCACAGAACTGTTTGTAGTTGAAAAAAGTAATTAAGCCGGGAACAGATTCTGTTTGCCAGTTCTTCAGAGACATCCATGTATCGAAGCAGGTTTTCGGGATATTTGTTTAATAATTTGTATTTCAGGATAAGAGAAAAGTCGTTTTGATAAATCGGGTAAGAAACTTTGTGGCAATCTTTTAAAAGTTTCAGGCAGCACTGCGGCACTTGTGATTCCAATTCTCCGAAAATGTTAAAAGGGGCGGTGTCGTCAAAAGCTCCCTTTGGCAGATCGTCATATTTTCTTAAAGAAGATCCTGAATACGAAAGAAGAGAACGGATCGCCGATGCAGAACTTAAATTCTCTGTACTGAGTTCTTGGTCGTGATACCGGGCGCCTTTTCTGAGGATCGTATATGGGTTTGATCGTGCTTTTTAATTTTCTGATCGCTTTTAGGTATTCGATTCCGAGAATATTATTAGGTTCATCTAAAAGAGCCGCAAAGATTTTTTTCCGGAAGATATTCTTTCAAAGCTTTTCTGCGTGCACACGGAAAGGAAAGTCCGTTTCTTAAATGGTTTTTTAAAAGAGAACGGTAATCTTTTGGCTCTTGACAGAGAAGGTCTGCAATTTCGGATAAAGCATCTAAATCTCCGCATTCACTCCCGAAACAAAGCGAGTCTACAATTTGAAGCTGGTCCAACAAAGCGACAGCGCTTTCGGCAAACAATTCTGCGCTTCCGGTAGAATAGCAGACAGGAAGTTCAAATACAGCGGAAGCACCGCATTCCAGAGCGGATTCGGCTCTTAAACGCTTTGGCATGACAGCCGGAACACCTCTTTGGACATAATCGCCGCTCATAACAACGATGACAGCGTCGGCACCGGTTGTACGTTTTGCCTGTTGGATATGGTAGAGATGTCCATTGTGAAATGGATTATATTCTGTAATAAGTCCTACAATTTTCATAAGAAACTCCTTGTATATCATTTTCTGCCATATTATACTATAAAAAGATGAATTTTTACAGTGGAATATGTAACGGTTCAGTCCGTGTTGTTCATGAAAAACCGCACTGCGTGCCTATTATGGCTGAATTGTTACAAAAGATATCTTGGAAGATGAGGAGTTAGGCATGGATCAGGAAAACAGACTTGACGTAGAGCAGATGATCGAACTGCTTGAAAAGCATGATTTTCAAAAAATTAAAGGAAGAACTGGAGTCTGTGCATCCGGTAGACATTGTAGATGCATTGGAAGAATTGGACTAAAAAACAACGTATTTTGATCTTCCGTCTTCTGGCAAAAGAAGAAGCGGCGGAAGTGTTTACGGATATGAACAGCGACATGAGAGAAGATTTGATCAATGCGCTGACGGATTCGGAGTTGGAAGAAGTTATGGAAGAGATGTACGTTGATGACACCGTCGACGTATTAGAAGAAATGCCGGCAAATGTAGTGGATCGTCTTTTGATGGCAACGGATGAAGAGACAAGAAAGAAGATAAATGCGCTTTTGCAGTATCCGGAGGACAGTGCGGGCAGCATTATGAATATCGAGTATATCAGCCTTCGTAAAGAGATGACGGTTGCGGATGCTATTTTAAAGATTCGTCAGGTCGGTATTAATAAAGAGACGATTTATACATGCTATGTGACGGAAAAAAAGAAGATTGATCGGCATGGTCGATGTAAAGGATCTTCTTACGGCAGGAGAGTCGAGACTGATAGAAGAGATCATGGATGAAAACGTGCTTTACGCCCGCACACTGGATGATCAGGAGCATGTGGCGAATATGATCAATAAATACGGATTAGTAGCAATTCCCGTAATTGATCATGAAGACTGTCTTGTCGGAATCGTAACAGTAGATGATGCGATGCTTGTATTGCAGGATGAAACGACAGAAGATATCAGTATTATGGCCGGTGTCAGTCCAAATGAAGATTCTTATTTTGAAACATCCGTTTTCCAACAGGCGAAAAACCGTACGCCGTGGTTGATGCTACTGATGCTTTCGGCAACGATCACGGGCGAAATACTGGGATATTATGAGCAGGCGATGGCTGCGATGCCGATCTTGATCACATTTATTCCGATGTTGATGGGAACGGGAGGAAACTGCGGATCTCAAAGCTCGACTCTGATTATTCGAGGTCTTGCGGTCGGCGAAATTGAGTTTTCGGATATTTTTAAAGTTATCTTTAAAGAGATCAGAGTGGCGCTTGTTGTCGGAACTCTTCTTGCGTTTGTGAACGGGTAAGAATCTGTATTATGTATGATCGTAACATTATGCTGGCAGTTGCCCTTGGAATTACAATGATCGCAGTTGTAATGATGGCAAAGTGTATCGGGTGTATCCTTCCTCTTCTGGCAAAGAAGATCGGACTTGATCCGGCAATCATGGCGGCTCCGCTTATTACAACAATTCTTGATACATGCACAATCCTTGTTTATTTTAACATCGTAACAACGATGTTTAGGCTGTGAGGTAAAAGAACGGAAGGAAAAGAACAAAGGGAAGAGAAAACAAATAACAAAGGGCATAAGAAACCAAAGATTGATACTTTTTATAACAATCATACAAAGATGAAAAGAATTGTATAAAATTGTACTTAAAAATGCACATGGAATACCCCTTGTATACAAAATCCCTTTGCGTTATAATGAAAAATATAATTGTGTAAAAATGAAAGGTGGCTTTTAAATCATGGGATTTATCGATGAAATCAAGGCAAGAGCAAAAGCTGATAAAAAGGTGATTGTTCTTCCTGAGACAGAGGACGAAAGAACTTATAAGGCTGCGCAGACGGTCTTAAGAGAAGGGATTGCAGATTTGATTCTCGTAGGAAACGAAGAAGAAATCGAGAAAAATAAAGGCGCATATGATATTACAGGCGCTGTGATCGTTGATCCGGCTAAAAATGATAAAACAGAAGAGTATATTGCAAAGCTTGTTGAATTAAGACAGAAAAAAGGAATGACAGAAGAGCAGGCAAGAGAGCTCCTCCTGAATAATTATCTGTACTACGGCGTTATGATGGTGAAAATGGGAGACGCCGACGGTATGGTGTCCGGAGCATGTCATTCTACGGCGGATACACTTCGTCCGTGTCTTCAGATCTTGAAGACAAAGCCGGGAACAAAACTTGTATCTGCATTCTTTTTAAATGGTTGTTCCTGACTGTGATATGGGAGCGGACGGAACGTTCATCTTCGGAGATGCCGGACTTGAGCAAAACCCTGATCCGGAAAAACCTGGCAAACATTGCACTTTCTTCCGCAGAATCTTTCGAGACGCTGACAGGAAAAGAACCGATTGTAGCGATGCTTTCTCATTCTACAAAAGGAAGTGCAAAACATGCAGATGTCGATAAAGTTGTAGAAGCAACAAAGATCGCGCACGAACTTGCGCCGGAATTAAAATTAGACGGAGAGCTTCAGCTTGACGCCGCTATCGTTCCGGAAGTCGGAGCATCGAAAGCTCCGGGCAGTGAAGTGGCAGGTAAAGCGAACGTGTTGATCTTCCCTGATCTTGATGCCGGCAATATCGGATATAAACTTGTACAAAGACTTGGAAAGGCAGAGGCATACGGACCGCTTACACAGGGAATCGCAGCTCCTGTCAACGATCTGTCACGCGGATGCAGCGCAGAAGATATTGTGGGTGTTGTTGCAATTACGGCGGTGCAGGCACAGGCAGAGTAAGATCGAGTACATAGAGAGTTTCAGTAAAATCTTTCTGTTTATATAGTTTATAAAAAGCAAAAATGGAGGAGAAGTAATGAACGTATTAGTAATCAACTGTGGAAGTTCTTCATTGAAATTTCAGCTCATTAACGCGGAATCAGAAGAAGTTTTGGCGAAAGGAATTTGTGAGAGGATCGGAATTGACGGACGTCTGACGTATCAGCCGGAAGGCGGAGAAAAAGAGGTGTCGGAAAAAGGCGATGCCGACCCATACAGAGGCAATTCAGTTTGTGATTGAAGCTCTTACAAATCCGGAAACGGGTGTTGTTAAGAGTTTGGATGAAATCGGAGCTGTAGGACATCGTGTCGTACACGGCGGAGAAAAGTTTGCATCCTCAGTTGTGATTACAGAAGAAGTGAAGAAAGCGATAGAGGAATGTAATGATCTTGCGCCGCTTCATAATCCGGCAAACTTGATCGGTATTACAGCCTGCGAAAAACTTATGCCGAATACACCTATGACAGCTGTATTCGATACGGCGTTCCATCAGACAATGCCGGAAAAAGCATATATGTACGGACTTCCATACAATTATTATGAGGATTATAAGATCAGACGTTACGGCTTCCATGGAACAAGCCACAGTTTCGTATCTAAGAAAGCGGCGGAAGTGATGGAAAAACCGTATGAAGAACTGAAGACGATCGTATGTCATCTCGGAAACGGATCAAGTGTGACAGCTGTCATGAACGGACAATCTGTAGATACTTCTATGGGAATGACTCCGTTGGAAGGTCTTGTAATGGGAACACGTTCGGGAAATATCGATCCTGCGATCATGGAATTTATCGCAGAGAAAGAACATCTTGATATTGCAGGCGTGATGGACGTTCTTAATAAGAAGTCAGGTGTGTTCGGTATTTCGGGAGAACTCTCAAGCGATTTCCGTGATCTGACAAATGCGATGAATTCAGGAGATAAAAAAGCGAAGATCGCAATGGACGTATTTTCCTATAATGTTGCCAAATATGTCGGAGCATATGCGGCGGTAATGAATGGGGTAGACGATATTGTATTTACTGCGGGAATCGGTGAGAATGACGATTATGTAAGAGAACAGGTGTGTTCTTATCTGGGATATCTCGGAGTTGACTTTGATAAAGAGGCAAATACAGGTTTGAGAGGAAAACAGGCTGAGATTACAAAAGCGGGTTCAAAAGTAAGGGTATTTGTTATTCCGACAAATGAAGAGCTTGCGATTGCAAGAGAGACATTGGCGCTTGTAAAATAGTAAATGAGTTGAGTTGTCTTAAAGATCGTATGGAAAATACTATATTTTGTGTGTTTTCATGAAAATGACGGTTGACAAACAGAATTTACATGATATAATAATTCAGGTATGAATAGGAGTAAATAACAATGTTAATTAACCTATCAGACGTTTTGTCAGACCAGCATAAGACAGTTGAAGAGACTGTGCCGCTTACAATGGGAGAGATCCGGATGAAATTCGGGAAGTATCCGATTGTCGAGAGTGAGCCGGTTCATGTCCGGGTAGAACATGTCAGGGGAAAGGAAATGCTTATTTATGCAGATACCAGACTTGTGACGGTCATTCCCTGTGACAGATGCTTGGAGGATGTAAGATATGAATTTGCTTTAGATTTTGCAAAACATGTCGACATAGGTCTCTCCGACGCAGAACTGACAGAGGAGCTGGATGAATCAACTTTATTGACGGATATCATCTTGACGTGGACGAAACTACTCAGTAATGAGATCATTGTCGGGATGGCCGGAAAAAGTACTAGTGCAAGGAAGATTGTAAAGGTCTTTGCCCGGTATGCGGTCAAAATTTGAATACAAAGTCCTGCGATTGTGAAGATACGGGGCTTGATCCTAGAATGTCAGTTGTCCGTGACTTATTTAAGAATTTTAAGGAGGTGTAACCTATGTCAATCTGCCCAAAGAATAAATCTTCTAAAGCAAGAAGAGATAAAAGAAGAGCTAACTGGAAGATGAGCGCTCCGAACCTTGTAAAATGCAGCAAGTGCGGCGAACTCATGATGCCTCACCGTGTATGCAAAGCTTGTGGCGCATACAATAAACGTGAGATTATTTCCGTTGACTAATCGTGAATTGAATGAAGAGGACGTAAAATATGATTTTACGTCCATTTTTTTATTGCTATGCGTATGATAAAAAGATGTCCGACGGACATTTTTTAGTTGATTTTTACAATAATATCAATTAGAATGATTTCAGTAGCGTTAGGAGGAATGAAGATGTCTGACATGACAAGAGTAGCGCTTGATGCAATGGGCGGCGATAATGCGCCGGTGGAGATGGTAAAAGGCGCTGTAGAAGCAGTACAAAAGCGGAACGATATTCAGGTTCTGCTCACAGGAAAAGAAGAGATATTGAAGGAAGAACTTGCAAAGTATACATATCCGGATGAAAAGATTCATATTGTGAATGCGACTGAAGTGATCGAAACTGCAGAGCCGCCGGTAAAAGCAATCCGCAGCAAGAAAGATTCCTCTCTTGTGACGGCAATGAAACTTGTCAGAAACGGTGAGGCAGACGCTTTTGTTTCGGCAGGAAATTCAGGCGCGGTTCTCGTTGGAGGACAGCTTCTTGTCGGCAAGATTAAAGGGGTAGAGCGTCCGCCGCTTGCGCCGCTGATTCCGACGCTGAAAGGAGTTTCCCTTTTGATCGACTGCGGAGCGAATGTAGATGCCCGACCGTCTCATCTTGTCCAGTTTGCAAAGATGGGATCTATCTATATGGAGAGCGTTGTAGGTAAGAAGAATCCTACGGTTGGCATTGTGAATATCGGCGCGGAAGAAGAGAAAGGGGAATGCCCTTGTGAAAGAGACGTTTCCGCTTCTGAAAGAGTGTCCTGATATCAATTTTATCGGAAGCGTGGAAGCGAGAGAGATCCCCTATGGCGATGTAGATGTCATCGTATGTGAAGCTTTTGTCGGCAACGTGATCCTTAAGCTTTATGAAGGCGTTGCAGGGGCGCTTGTCAAGAAGATCAAAAGTGGTATGATGGCAAATCTGAAGAGCAAAATAGGCGGTCTTTTGGTGAAACCGGCCTTGAAAGATACGTTGAAAGATTTCGACACAAGCGAACATGGCGGAGCACCGCTGCTCGGATTGAAAGGTCTTGTTGTCAAAACACATGGAAGCTCGACATCAAAAGAAGTATGTAATTCGATTATTCAATGTGTGACATTTAAAGAGCAGAAGATCAACGAAAAGATAACGTCAGTTATTTCAAAAAAAGTCAGGAAAATATTTAAAGATCAGGTAAGGAGAAGATATTATGGAATTTGAAAAGCTTCAAAAAATTATCGCGGAAGTTCTTAATTTAAGTGAGGAAGAGATTAGACCGGACAGTACATTTGTAGATGATCTCGGAGCAGATTCTCTTGATGTATTCCAGATCATCATGGGAATCGAAGAAGAGTTTGACATTGAGATCGATAATGAAGAAGCGGAGAAAATAACAACAGTTCAGGATGCTGTTGATCAGATCAAAAAAGCAGTGGAATGAATTTGGTGTAAAATGAAAAAGCCCCTGTAGGGCTTTTTCGTTTTACATGGAAAAGAAATAAAGGACGGTGCAAGACACCGGGAAAGAGTAGAAAATGCATAAGAAATTAAAAGAGTTAGAACAGAAGATAGGTTATCGATTCAGAAATTTTTCTTTTCTTGAACAGGCAATGATGCACAGTTCCTATACGAATGAGCATCGGATGGGAAAAATACAGATGCAATGAACGTTTAGAGATTTTTTGGGAGATGCGGTCTTAGAACTGATTTCCAGTGAGGTTTTTGTTTCGGCAGTCTCCGAAAGTTCCGGAAGGAGAGCTGACAAAAACAAGGGCAAGCATGGTGTGTGAGCAGTCATTGGCTATGTGCGCGAGAGACATCGATCTTGGAAGCTATCTTCTTCTCGGAAAAGGGGAAGAGGTAACAGGAGGGCGTTTTCGTGATTCTGTGACTTCAGATGCACTGGAAGCTTTGATCGGAGCAATATATCTGGATGGTGGTTTTACTAATGCAAAAGAGTTTATACATCGTTTTGTTTTGACGGATCAGGAAGATAAGAAACTCTTTTATGATAGTAAAACTATCCTTCAAGAGATTGTTCAGGCTGAAAAACTAGGAGAGATAGAATATCATCTGATAGGCGAGGAAGGACCTGATCATAACAAATCATTTTCTGTGGAACTGACGATCCGGGGCAGGTCGTACGGTAAAGGGCAAAGGAAGGACTAAAAAATGCGGCGGAACAGCAGGCTGCCTATGAGGCGATTCATGTGCTGAAAAAAAGGATAAAGCAGGTGTTCTATGTATTTAAAAAGGTATAGAAGTGCAGGGGATTTAAGTCCTTTGCAAATAAGATTAAATTTGACTTTCATAACGGAATTACAGGTATTGTCGGACCAAATGGAAGCGGAAAGAGCAATGTTGCGGATGCAGTTCGCTGGGTACTGGGAGAGCAACGGGTAAAACAGCTCCGCGGCGGTACGATGCAGGACGTAATCTTTTCGGGAACAGAGAACAGGAAACCGTTAAGTTATGCCTCTGTAGCGATCACATTGGATAATGCGGATCACAAATTGCCTGTTGATTATGAAGAAGTTACTGTGACGAGAAAGCTGTACCGTTCAGGAGAAAGTGAATATCTGATCAACGGAGCGTCCTGTCGGCTGAAAGATATTAATGAAATGATTTTATGACACAGGTATCGGTAAAGAAGGATATTCGATTATAGGTCAGGGACAGATCGATAAAATATTAAGCGGGAAGCCGGAAGAAAGAAGAGAATTGTTCGACGAGGCTGCCGGAATCGTAAAGTTTAAGCGGAGGAAAAAAACCTATCGGTAAAGAAACTTGAAGAAGAACGTATGAACTTAACCCGCGTAAACGATATTTTACAGGAACTGGAAAAGCAGTTGGGACCTTTGGAAAAAACAGTCGGAAACAGCGAAAGAGTATTTAAAGAAAAAGGAAGAGTTAAAGACATATGATATTAATATGTTCCTTTTGGAAGAAGAGAGGATCCGTGACTGTTTAAAAGAAACACAAAAGAAACTGGAGATCGCATCATTAGAATTAGAAGAGTCAAATATCAGTTATGATAAGATGAAAACGGAGTATGAGGCGATTGAAGAGGAAGTAGAAGAGATCGACCTTGCAATCGAAACTGCAAAAAATCGTTTGAATGAAACAAATTTACTGAAGCAGCAACTGGAAGGTCAGATCAATGTATTGAGAGAACAGATCAATACGGCTCGTATGAATGATGAGCATTATGATAACCGGTTGAATACCGTCCAATCGGAAATCAATATGAGAAAAGAGCAGAAAGCGTCTTTTGAAGAAGAAAAGAAAAATCTTTCGGAAAAGCTGCGTGAAGCGTCGCAGGCAGATACGGTTGTAAAAAACGACTGATCGATGTGCAGACACAGATTGCGGAGCATACAGAAGAGATCGAACAGCGGAAACAGGAAATTATGGATCTTCTTGGAAACAGAGCTTCTACGAAAGCAAAAATCCAACATTTTGATACAACGAGAGATCAAATATCAACAAGAAAATCCGTGCTTGCAAGAAATATTTTAGAAGTGTCGGCAAAGGCGAAAGAGCAGGAAGAGCAGCTGCATGAACATGAAGAGCGGTTGTCTGAGATTCAAGATAAGATTCGGCTCTATAATATGCAGATTACCGAAAATGAACAGAAGATACAAAAACTTCAAGAAGAGTTAAATGTCAGACAGGAAAAATTGAAATGTCGGACGAACAGCATATCACAGAGAGGCATCCAGGCTGGAATCACTGAAAAA
>ENA-OPYU01000194-OPYU01000194.1-human-gut-metagenome-genome-assembly--contig:-NODE-194-length-24729-cov-2.550565_pt1 | contig 24729 bp, 34 predicted proteins | sample MGYA00242637_ERZ504482 | MGnify/ENA primary metagenome ERZ504482 (study PRJEB26092, sample SAMD00036237) | human gut metagenome | host: Homo sapiens | study: EMG produced TPA metagenomics assembly of... | reverse complement strand
GCCACATGCTCCGGCAACGCTTCTGATATTCAATGCAGACCATCCCTTTTCCCGGATCAGCTGTCTGCTGGCTTCAAGAATTGCTGTCCTGGAAGTAACAACTGTATTCATTATATACGTCTCCTGTTTCCCTGATCATACATTTAAAACTGTTTCCAATATGAACATTGTTCATTATAATATTCTGTTCTCTTTTTGGTCAAGATTATTTTTTCAGGATTACGGCTCCTTTGCCGCATTAACTGCATTTGAATTATGCCATTGTCCGATCAGTCTTTTTTGCTCCGGTCTGTGTATCCAGCTCCCACAGCTCCGTATTGTCCGGCATTAGTTCCGGCCGAAACCGCATAAGACAGATTTTATTCCCCAGCTCATAGAAGCCGCCGCCCATATACAGGTGAAATTCTCCCAGGTCATATGCTGGTTTCCTCACCTGTACGTAAATCTTTTCGATACAGCGTTGTATACCCATTGCTTTCCTGTTTGTAATAAAGTCCGGTTCCGCTGACAATGCTTTTTGCCTGCTGATTTCTCAGCAGTATCTCTGTCTCACCGGTCTCAACATCAAAGGAACAGGTTGTATATAAAGAATCCTCCCCCTGTACCATATAATAAAGCTTATGATCCAAAGCCCCCAGCCGAAGGCCGTTTACCCCTGACATTGACCTGATATTTTTATATCCGGGCTCCGAGCAATACCATATCCCGTCTTCCAGAGATGTGGAAAACCAGAAGTTTTCATTTTCCCGCTCTGAATCTGTATGGCGGAGCCTCCTGATTTTTCCCCTGTGTCCAGATTGATCCTGCGGCTTTTTTTCGCTCTCCCTTTTTCATCTGAAGCAGTATAGTAGATAAATCCCTCATCAATGCACAGAAGCGAGGAAGGATGCGCATTTTCTGCCAGAACCTCCTGTCCGGAACCGTCCGGCTCCATCCGTATGATCTCAGCAGGTTCATTCTCTTCCCCGTTATTTTTTCTCCAGTAGACCTTTCCCTCATATACGGCAATGGCATCCATATAATTTCCTGACAGAGATGTATATCCCTCTGCATCTACATTATATACAGTATAAATATGACCATTACTTTCCCACATTCTTGATGAATACAGCATCTGATCCTGAGCCTGCTCCTGCACATTTTCTGATGCTTCTGCCATTGTGAAGCAGCTCATACTTCCTGCCAGACACAGGGCTGCCAGCCCACCGCACATAACTTTTTCATTTTTTTGCATCTTTTATCTCCATGAAATCTCTGTAATCTGCGGACTATAAATAAGCAAATTTCCAATTTTGCACAATAACCACCGCAATATACGGGCATAAAAAACTAAAATCAAATTCCCACGCTGTCAGATACTCTTTACAGTTCTCAGACAACGTGGGAATCTTTTTGCTTTTTTACATTCGCACCGAACAATTTTATTTTAGCAGCTTTTTACCTGTTTTCAAGGTGTGGCAGTATTTGTGGGTGGATTATTTTTCTTTATACTGCATTGGGTATTTATAACCCGGAACTTACAGAACAGCCTGCGTAAAATCTATTGGAAAAAATAGGACTCCGCCCCGGCCCGCACTGTTTCCCCCTTTTTAAATTTAATATACGGTTCTTCTTTATCTTTTTCAATATGAGGCACAAACTGTAGACAGAATTTTAGCTTATATACCTCAGCATTTGGCTTAAAATACCCCAAATCGAATTATACCATAGGCACAGATCTGTAAAACTTTATTACATAAGTCATATTCTCTTTGCCAAAACCTCGAAAGATGTCATAATAATAACATCTGGTATCAATAAAATACTTCATTTATACACCCAAAGGAGGAACCTATATGGAATTTCAAAAATTAATTGCAAAAAGAAGAAGTGTCCGTAAATACAGTGCAGGGCATACCATTCCCAAAGAAGATATCCTGGAAATGATCCGGGCCGCCCAGGAAGCTCCATCCTGGAAAAACTCTCAGACAGGCCGTTACTACTGTCTTCTGTCCGAAGAAATGACCCAACAGTTCCGTACAGACTGCCTTCCTTCCGGCAATGCCCTGAAATCCGAAAATGCAGCCCTTATTGTCACAACTTTTGTGCACAACCGCTCCGGCTTCAAACAGGATGGAACGGCTGACAACGAACTTGAAAACGGCTGGGGCTGTTATGATCTTGGACTTCAGAACGCAAACCTTGTTCTCAAAGCAGAAGAACTGGGCTATGGCACACTGATCATTGGAATACGAGATGCACAGAAAATAAGAGAAGTCCTTTCTGTTCCAGAAGAAGAAACCATTGTTTCTGTAATTGCCGTAGGTATACCGGCTGAAGAGCCCAACCGTCCCAAACGTAAAGGAACAGAGGACATCGTGCGATTTTTTTAAGTTTTTATCTGGTTCATACTACAAAATGCGGAAATTTCCGCTTCATGCTTTCTGCAGAAACTGTCTGACAGCTTTTGCTACTCCGTCCTCTTCATTGGATGCTGTAACAAAAGCTGCAGCTTTTTTGCAGGCTTCTGTAGCATTCCCCACAGCAACTCCATATTTTACCGCTTCCAGCATACTGCAGTCATTATCTGCATCTCCAAAGGCTATTGCTTCATCCGGGGATATCCCCAGAAGTCTCATAAGATATAGAAGCGTATTTCCCTTTCCTGCGTTTTTATGTCCAATTTCCACCATATGAGGAACAGACGAGGTTATATATGCATCAGAAAGCGAGTCTCTTAACTGTTTTTCCCAATGTGCATTTGCCTGCTCTGTCCCCACAGATAAATGCCATACTGTCCAGTTCCGTTCTGTGTTCCATGGCAAACGCTTTTATATCTTTTACCGGTATTCTTGTTTCCCTTACATACTTTGCCCCATATTCCGTGGCCCCGTATTTTTCCGGAAACCTCACATAAGATTCTTCCGAATAAGGGATTCCATCCACAAAAAGCTCTATGGCGGTATTTTCCGGTACCTGAATATCCAATGCTTCCTCAACCGTCTGTCCGTTCAGCAGACACTGATAAATCCTCTTATTCTCCAGGACAGAATAAATGGCGCCTCCATTGGATGTGATCACATACCGGATACCCGGATAATTCCGGATCTGTTCAGGTATTGCCCTGAAGGATCTCCCTGTAGCCGGTATCACATATATTCCCTTTTTTTGACAGCCATATCAAGAATCTGCACAGTTGTCTGTGACAGCTCTTTACTGTCTGTAAGCAGTGTTCCGTCTAAATCACTGGCAATCAACTTTATCACAGCTTTTACCTCCCGACTCTGATTATATAAAATATATCCCGGTTTTTTCCATGCGGAAACAAATTTTTTCTTTTCCATCGCTGCAAGAATATGTTACAATATCTTTCATAACAGTATGTAGCAAACAGTAGGAGGCATTTATGAAATTTATTTATCCTGCGGTATTCCGCAAAATCGGAAAACGGAACCTATCATGGATTTTTTCCCGGATCTGGAATGCTGCTATGCTGACGGTGACACCCTGGACGATGCCATTGACAACGCAAATGAAGCAGCTTATAACTGGATCTCTCTGGAGCTTTCTGAGGATGACTGTAATCTTCCATCTGTTTCTGATAAAGAGGATATGGAGCTTCAGGAGGGAGATATTGTACGGAATATTTCTGTAAATATCCGGTTTTACGAAGGCTGGGACGAATAATCGCCCCAGCCTTTTTGTTTACATCCCACATATATAATTATAAAGTCCCAAAATCTTATAATAACCTGCAACTGCACCTTGATCAGCAATGCCAGCGCATTGCGCTGCATGAACTGCTGCCTTTCCAAATACAGGAACCATACTCTTGGTTGATTCTGTTCCTTCTTTTGCTGCATTAAGTGCAACTGCCACAACTTCACTCAGAGAAGCCTCCGGATTCTTTTCTGTCAACTCTTTTGCTGCCTGAGCTGCTGGAAATACAGAATCATAAATTGTGCGCTGACCTGTCTGACACTTGCCCCTTTTTTGTATTCCGGCTGCAAATCCAACAAGATATGCTGCCAGTCCCATCCCATCTATTTCTGTCTTTCCCTTTAAATTTTTTCCGCCTTCCATAACACCACTGGACATCAGAAATCCCATTGTAGAAGGAACAAGACTTGACATCTTCATTCCCGCTTTCATAAGAAGTTTCCCTATATCTCCGCCAGCTCCATCCATTTCATTACGTATCAATTCTGGAAGAGAACTATATCCTTTACTCATGGTAAGGCCTAAATCCCCATCTCCCAGACGAGCATCCATATCGCATAATTCTTCTTTTTTCTCTACAAAAAGCTTACCTACAACGGCAAACAGATCAGGAATCTGATTAAATGCAATTATCTCCATATGAAACCTCCTCAAGACTATAATTATTTCTGGCAAATAAATGGTGTATTTACCGGATGATCCATATAACGTTTCAACTCACCATTCATTTTACATATAGAAATAGATGCGCCAGCCATTTCCATAGATGTTGCATACTCACCTACAATAGTTTTGTAAATTCCGATTCCCTTTGATTTCAGAATATCATTTACATCATGGCTAAGTATATATAATTCCTCAACAGAAGTTGCTCCAAGTCCATTAATCAAAACAGCTACTTCTTCCCCCTCTTCCACAGGCATATCACCAAGAAGCGTATTTAAAGATTCTTCGGCAATTTCCCGGGATGCTTTTTAATGGACCATTCCATACACCTGGTTCCCCATGAATTCCCATTCCCATTGCCATTTCATTTTCCTTCAATTCAAAATTCGCATGACCTACTTCCGGAATAATGCACGGAGTAAGGGCAAATCCAACTGTACGTGTATTGTCTTTTGCCAATTGCGCTGCAGCAACTACTTCTTCAAGCGTTCCGCCTTCATCAGCTCTTGCCCCAGCTGCCTTGAACATAAAATAAATCCCAGCTACACCCCTGCGCGTATCTGGATCTGCATGTGAATTTACATCATCAGCCCCAACAATACTTTTACATTCAATATCATCCATATCACAAAGATCTGATGCCATATCAAATGTCATAATATCTCCAGTATAATTGCCATAAAGGAAAAGAACTCCTGATCCTGCATGAACTTCTTTTGCAATCTTATAAATCTGTTCGGGTGACGGAGACTGAAATACACCTCCTACCCCACAACCATCAATAAGTCCTTCTCCTACATAACCAAGAAACAACGGAAGATGTCCGGATCCTCCACCAGTAATAATAGCGACCTTTCCTTCTTTTTTGTGTGCAATGCAATAACTTCTAAGATCATCTTCTGCACATTTTACCTGATCGGGATGAGCAGCATAAATCCCTTTAAGCATATCATCTACATAGGTCTCCGGCGCATTAATAATTTTTTTCATATTCTACCTCCGTTTGTGCGTATTGGATAAATTAATTGTTTTTATCAAGTTTAACTAGTTATTTTTAACTATATTTTAATCATTTTTTGTCTGCTTTGTCAATTATTTTGTCTGCTTTTGTTGTTTTATTTCCGTATTAATTGTACATTTTATTCATATTTTCTTTTTTATCCTGTTTATACCTAGAATTCCAGTTATCAGACTGTAACTTGCAAAAATATCTCCAATATTCAAACTTTTTAATATACAGTTCTTGTATTTGCTTTTTCACTTAAACCATGATATCTTAAAAACAAAGATGCTTAAATATATGAAAGGAGTCATTTCGCTGTGTTAGCAATCACTCGTAAACAAGCCATCAAAAAATCTGCTTCAGGAACAAAAAATGTGTCACTATTTCTGATCTGTCCGAACGCCTGAACGTTACTAAAGAAACAATTTCGTCGTGATCTTCGATGCAATGGAAAAGATCAGGAACTTATACGTACTCATGGAGGTGCCTATATACTGGAAGGTGTCCAAAATGATCTGGATGTTACAACCAGACAGGCATTGCGTATTACTGAAAAGAAATTATTGCCCAAAATGCGATGCTCTGATTCAGCCTAGTGATATTATCTTTCTTGATTCATCTACTACTTCCTGGTATATCGCACGAAAAATTTGTCAATCGAAAATTAACTGTTGTTACAACCTCCCTTGAAATTGCCAATATTCTTTCACGTTCTTCCACTGTACATCTGTTTCTTACAGGAGGCGAGTTTTCCGCAAGAACCAAAGGATTCACCGGAAACGGCACTGTGCGTTCTCTTCAGCAATAATTTTTTGACAAAGCATTTGTTTCGTGCAGAAGTGTATGTATGGGAATTTGGTGTTACAGATATTAATGAAGATTCCGCCATGCTTTATAAAATTGCACTTCAGCACGCCCACCAGAAATTTCTTGTAGTAGATCATACAAAGCTGGATAAGACTTCCTTTTCTGCAGTTATTCCCCTGGAAAAAATGGACGCTATTATCACTGACTGTGAATTTTCTTCAGAATGGAAAGAGTGGCTTACTAAAAATTCTGTACAGTATTATTAACAATAAAAGGGCGATCACTGTCGCCTTTACCTTTTATTTTTTATCTACATATTTCTCTACTGGTTTGATTCCCATCGCTTCAAAAGATTCTTTGAATGGTGCGTAGGCAATTCCTTTCTCTGTAATGATTCCTGTAACCAGGCTATGATCTGTCACATCAAAAGCAGGATTCACCACCCCAACTCCTTCTGGAGCCATACGCTCTTCATACCACATTTCTGTAACTTCTTTACCTTTTCTCTGCTCAATATGAATCTCATCTCCAGATTCCAGTGTCATGTCAATCGTAGAGGACGGTGCGCACACATAAAACGGAATTCCATAATGTTTTGCAATAATTGCCACACCACTGGTTCCAATCTTATTTGCAAAATCACCATTTGCCGCCACGCGGTCACATCCCACAAATATAATACCTACTTTTCCCTCTTTCATTGTATACGAAGCCATATTATCGCACTGTACATAAGTATCAATTCCTGCTGCCTGCATTTCATACGCACTTAAACGGGCTCCCTGCAGCAGAGGTCTTGTCTCATCGCAGTATACATGCATATCGTTCTTGGGATCCCATCCATGTTCCAGAGCGATATACATAGGAGCAAGTGCTGTACCATACTTTGCAGTTGCCAGAGTTCCGGCATTACAGTGTGTCATGATTCCTACACCTTTTCCAAGTTCATCCAGAAGCTTAAATCCATATTCTCCAATATTGCGGCTGATCTGAATATCTTCCTGACGGATTGCATCCGCTTCTTCCATCAGACGGACTTTTAACTGTGATATACTCATGTTATGAATTTCATTCAGCATAACATCATGCATACGGTTTAAAGCCCAGGAAAGATTCACTGCTGTGGGCCGCGACGAATTAATATACTCCATCATCTCAGTACATTTTTTATAAACTCCTGCTTATCTTCTGTTTCAATCTGATCTGCCAGCACATAATAAGCATAGCCACCTGTCACACCGATAGCCGGAGCGCCGCGTACTCGAAGAGAATAGATCGCCTCCCAGATATCTCCCGCTTTTTTAATGCTTAAATATTTACACTGGTTGGGAAGAAGTGTCTGATCAAGAATAACTATTTCTTTTTTATTATCTGCCAGTCGTACTGTATCCAGATTTAAAGCATTTTCCATAACTGTATTCTCCTTTCATAATTACAGTATGATGCCTGTTACGCATCTACTGCAGTAATGGCATCCTTTAGGGTATTAAGGAAACACTTTCCGCATTTTTTAGCCTCTCGGTTTTTAATAAAGTCAATGGCTGCAATAATACAGATCTTCTCTGCCCGGGCACGTTTTTCTTTGTCCTCAATGCTGGTAATGTCTTTTACATTTGCCATACCCACAATGCGGCGGATCAGTTCCAGTCCGGTAACTGCAGATGTATCAGCCAGAATAGTATCCATATAATAATTCTTATATGCTTCGTTTTTACACATGATATCTGTTACATGTTCCTCATAATAAGCACGAAGTTTCTTCATTGTCAGATCCACAACATCTGTAATCACTTCTTCTACCCATGCACAGAACTCTGAATTGCCATATACATCTCCATTTGCCCATGCAAAAATCATATTTGCAATGACATTTCCAATATCATATCCCATAGGTCCATAGAAGCAGAATTCAGGGTCAAATACCATAGTACTTTCTTCATTAATAAAGATAGAACCTGTATGTAAGTCTCCGTGAATCAGAGACTGCGCTCTTGTCATAAAATCCATTTTCAGTTTTGCTACTTCACAGTGCAGTTCTTCATCTTCATAAAGCTTTTCTTTCACGAAGTCTGCTATTGGATCAAACACATTATTTCTGTGCATTTCATCATTATATGGTTCTGTGTAAACAAGCGCCTCCGAAATATCACATAACTCAGGATTAATAAACTTCCTCTGTAAATCTTTCTTTTCCTGATGATCCATCACCACATCTGTAGTTCCCATCAGAACCTGAGCCATAAAAGTAGAAATCTGATCTGCAAATTTCGGGAAAAATTTTATGCTCCAGCATTGCTGTACGCATAATTTCATGGTCACTCAGATCCTGCATGCCACAGGCACTCATAACCGTATCATAAAAATATATTTCCGGCACATATCCGGGAGCAAGCTTTCCCTGAAGGACCAATATCTCAGACTCAATACGATTGCGGTCTGTATCCAGTTTCATATCCTCGGAAATACGGGCTACACCGCCTGCCTGCTTGATAATAACGCTATGGTTCCTGCCATCTGTAACTTTAAAAACATAGTTCAGGTTTCCATCTCCAATTTCTTTACATTCCATGCTTTCCGCATCCCAGTCCATCTGCGGAACCTTCAGTTTTGCGTACTCAACAGCATCTTCTGTAGTCATTAAAAAATATGTATCAAATTTAGACATCTCAAACCCTCCATTTTATTTTTTATCAGTCTTCTTTTACTGTAATGTATGCTGCAACCAGCGCAAGACAGAGAACTGCGCCTTTAACAGCCGGAAGAACATAATAAACAACTCCACACATGGTCAGACCATTCTCAAGAACAGTAATCAAAAGCGCTCCAACAACTGTACCAAGAGCATTTGGCCTTTCCGCTCCACCTACAGAACGTCCGATAAATACTGCCGCCAGAGAACTCATCAAATAACTGTCACATCCGTTAATCTGTGCAGCAGAGTTACGTGAACATACAACAATACCGGCAACTGCAATAAACAGAGCGGCAAACATACCTGCCATAAAACGATATTTTTTTACATTAATACCAGAAAGTTTTGCCGCAATTTTATTTCCGCCCATTGCATAGAGATAACGTCCATGTTTGGTTCGTTCCAGAAGAACCCAGCAGATTACCACACACACGATCATGATAATAATGATATACGGAGATTTTCCGATATTCTGAGATCCCTGAGTCCATCCTCCACGAAGTGGGCTTGTATCGCCGCCCCGAAGGTTTGCTACCCATTTCGGAACACCAAGTCCTGCAGAAACAGCGCTTCCACCTGTAAATGCCAGTCCCAGACCCGCATGTACAAACTGAAGAGCACATGTTGCCAGCATATCCGGAATCTTACATACAAGAATCAGAAACATTGTCAGTAAATATGAAAACATGGTAAACAGGATTGTTACTACAACTGCAAGCCAGAGCGGAAGCCCAAACCACAGAAATGATGCGGCAAACACATAGGCACTGAATGTTCCCAGCGTTCCGGCTGACATATCAAATCCGTCCGGAGCCATAGATACTGTTGCAGCAAGAGCAAAAATCGTAACAACAGACATTGCACGAAGAATGTTCAGAAGGTTTGCCACAGAGAAAAACGCTGTACCTTTCACAATTGTAAAAATCACAATTGCAACAACTAAAACAATCACCGCCGCCCAGCTCAACAGCATTTTTCCAATATTTTTCATTTTAGCATTTTGAACCATATTATTTTCCTCCCATAATGGATATGTTACTAAAGGCCTCAGCCTGTGTATACAGTCGTTGCTCCTGTTGCATAATGCATAATTTCATCCTCAGAAGTCTTCGCTGTTTCTAATTCTGCCGTAATGCGGCCATCAAACATTACATACATACGGTCTGTAATAGATAACAACTCTGAATTCTCACAGGTTGCATAAATAACACAGTTGCCTTCTTTTGCAATATTATTAATCAATGTGAAAATTTCCTGTTTTGCGCCTACATCCACACCCTTAGTCGGTTCATCAAAAATATAGACATCACAGTCTGCAGCAAGCCATTTTGCAACTGCCACTTTCTGTTGATTTCCACCAGACAGATATGCCACTTTCTGCTTGATCGACGGTGTTTTTATACTCAAACTTTTCACATATTCTTCTGCTTTCTTCGCTGCTTTACGATCATTTACAAAAGAGAATGTACAATAATCATCCAGACTGGCTGCTGTTGTATTAAATGTCACTGTTTCTGCAACCAATACACCCTCTTTGCGTCTCTCCTCCGGAACAAGCGCTATCCTGCTTTTTTACTGCATCTGAAGGTGTCTTAATATTCAGTTCTTTCCCGTTGAGTCTTATAATACCGTCAGACTTCTTATATACACCAAAAATGGTTTTGCAGAGTTCTGTTTTTCCTCCCCCTACCAGTCCGGCTAATCCAACAATCTCTCCTTTTCGCACATACATGGAAATATCCTGAACACGTCCCTCCCGTTCTGTAAGATGGTCAATTTCAAAAGCTTTTTCTCCTATCTCACAAACCTGTTTCGGGAAGTTTTCTTCAAATGAACGTCCCAGCATTTTATCTACAATCTCTTTTGAAGTTGTCTTGGGCGTAATGGGTGTCGTATCCACAATTTCGCCATTTCTCATAACTGTATAAGAATCGCATATCTGCAACACTTCATGAATACGATGCGTAATAAAAATAACTGCAAGATTTTCTGTTTTGCGAAGATGTCTGACTACCCTGAACAGTTCTTCTGTTTCTGTATCAGACAAGGGAGCTGTCGGTTCATCAAGAATCAAAAAATTACATGCACTCTGTACAGCACGTGCAATTAATACCATCTGTTTTTGTGCCAATGTCAACGTTCCACACATACGCCGTACATCAATATTTACATTTAAACGGGCAAGAGCCTCTTTTGCATCTTGCGGATCTTTCCGTAATTTACAAACTGCTTATGTCCCATATTCATTACAAGGTCATTAAACATAACGTTTTCTGCAACAGTCAGTGTTGGAATCAGAGCCATATCAACTTCCTGATATACAATCTGGATTCCAAGTTTTTTCAGCTGCCGCCGGATTTCTTAATTCTACAGGATTTCCATTGTATAGAACATCTCCTGTATATCCTGGATTTGAACCGGCAAGAACTTTCATCAATGTAGATTTACCTGCTCCATTTGCCCCCATCAGAGCATGAATTACTCCCGTTTCAATTTCAAAATCTACATTGGAAAGAGCTTTTACACCGGGAAATTCAATAGAGACATTTCTTGTTCCAAGTGTAATCTTTATCCATAAATTCCCTCTTTTCCATTTAAGTTTTTACACCCTACTTCAAAATTCTTAAATACAGGCGCCGGAACACAGCCCCGGCGCCTCACCTAATCCTAATGTTCTTTTATTCACATATGTATAAGAACAATTCCTTTAAGATAGGTTAGTGACCAAGAAGATCAACCATCCAATCGCAAGTCGGCATCCAGGAGGTATCGGAATATTCTTCACCGGCAACTTCAGCCAGATTTTCAATATTGATTCCATCTTTTGATGTAACCATTTCCTGAGTAACAATTACAGACGGAATTTCCATCCAGTCGCCAGGATCTTCATAATAGCAGGATGCAGCATAAATATCCTCATACTGATCTGCCATTTCCAGTGCGAGAACACGGCATGCAAATTCCCCATTTGAACTCCAATTGGTAGTAGCACAGGCTTTCCAGTTTTTACCTTCCTGCATAAACTGAATATCTTCATTGCAGATATCTACTGATACCATTGGAATATCTGAATTTGCCTCAACCAGTGCCTGATATACTCCCTGCGCATATGCATCATAGCAGCACCAGATTCCATCAATTTCACCCTCCCCATACTTAGGTAAGGTTGCAGCTGTTACATCTCTCATAGAAGAGGTGGCGTTCTGATCATCAATTGGAGCAATTCTTTCAACTGTTTTAATTTTGCCTTCGTCCTCATATGGCTGGTATCCGATCTGGCGCCGGTCAAACGGGCTGTTATATCCTGCTCCCTGCTTGAACCTGTAGTATATTTACCGGTTCTCCTGCTTCTACATTTTTCAGGGTACATATCCATAATACTTTCAACCAGACTGGAGGCAAATCCTGCATCCTGCTGGAAAAACTGTACTACGCCTGGAATTTTAGCAACTTCACCATTTGCATCTTTAAACGGAGTGTCAAAGGTAGCAATTTTCAGATCCGGATACTGTTCTAAAATTCCTGTCAGAAAATCATATGCATATTCCTGACCACCATGAGAAACCATCAGTCCATCATATCCGCCCTGTGCACACTGTTCAATAGTCTGTTTCCATGTGTCAGCACTGTCATTGCAGAAAAACGTATCAGCCTGCATTCCCAGCTTTTCAGCAGTCTCGGTGAAAGAATCAGACCACATCTGGAAAATTGTAGCTGGAGTCATATACATGATATATGCAATTTTCTTTCCTGCTACCGGAGATTCTGTTGTCTCTTTTGTCTCATCAGCAGATTCCTCTGTTTTTTCAGCTGCTGCATCCTTTTCACTGGCATAAGCAGTCGCAAATGGAACCGTAATCATAGATGCTGCCAGAACAAGAGCCATTAATTTTTTCTTCATTGTGTTACCCCCCTTTTGTTTTGGTGATTTTGCTATGTTTTTCCGTTTTCGATAGTTCGATTTTATCATATATTACCACAAATGTAAATATGTTACTGTTGTTTTGTCCGATTTTTTCTTTTGTTACTTTTCCACAGTTTCAACCCACATTTTTAGTAAAATATCACAGTTTTCCAGAATTATATATTCATTTTCACACATTTACGATATCAAATATCACGTATGCAAACATGATATATTCTTTTTTTCATAAGAAAAAAGCGGTATTCCATCCGAAATAACCGCTTTTACGCATTTTTTATGTTGTTTTATGTCCGTTTTTATTTGTTTTCTACAAGCATCCCTTTTGAAGAATAGTACAGGCATAAAATGCGGTCTCAGTCGTAGCTACAACTGCATATGCCTTTCTCGCCTTTTTATAAAATTCTTTTCTGGAAATCATTCCGCAAGCCTCAGCCCCTCGCTCATCATACTTTGCCACAATATCTTTAAATTCATCCCATACCGGACACTCAAGCTCCGCATGGCGCGGTTCTTTATCCATAATAAAAATCAGGCTTTTCTACAAATTCATCTAAAGGCATCAACGAAAGAATAGCATCCATAAGATCTGTTGCTTTCAGACCATCACATCTTACAAGAGTTCCTTTTTTTGGCCATAGAAGCGGCTGCAAAATTTGCATCGCCAATTACGATTGTATCTCCATGTCCCATTTCTGCAAGAACTTTTAACAGTTCCGGTGACAAAATCGGAGGAATATTTCTTAACATTGTTGTTTTCTCCTTTCTGTTTAAGTTTGTTTTTATCTGTTTCTGTATATTTATATCCAGAGTGTACTACTTATCTGGAAATTTTTCAACAAAAACATTTATTCTATAAATTTTAGAACTTTCCTCCATATTTCATCTGTGGTTCTTTCCTCTAAAACCCTTCTTTCCGTCTTTGTTTTCTTAAATCATAACGCTTTTGTCCGCCTTCCCATTCTGCCTTTTGAGCTTCAGTTTCTACAATCAACCCGGGAACTTCAAGTTTGTTTCCTTCTTCATCTATTGATACCAGAACTTCATAAGCCCTGTTGATCATTCTGCGCATTCCATCCGGATCCTCTGCGTAAGTATCTATCCGTACTTCCATAGACGTTTTTCCCACATAAGTCACTCTTCCTACCAGTACCACAGTGTCTCCCAGATAAGCCCCGGCTTTGAAATTCAGATTGTCCACACAGGCTGTCGTTACAATACTTCCTGCATGACGGTGTGCCACAATTCCGGCCACCTCATCTATCCACTGCATCAGAATTCCACCAAAAAGTCTGCCGTAACAATTGATATGTTTTGGCATAATCAGATAGGTATTTTCTGTGCGAGAATCCTCTACGTGCATTTTTAATCATTAGTTTTTTTCACCACTTTCTTCTCAATTATTCATGCAGCTCAAGCGGCAGTCCGTCCGGATCTTTGAAAAGGTAAATTTCCTCCGAAAACTCGTCTACCCGGACAGGTTCTGTCTCAATTCCCTTTTCCTGAGTTCTGCGGCTGTTTTTTCAATATCTGTAACTGTGAAGGCAAGATGTCTGAGCCCGTATGCCTCCGGGAAATTCGGTCTTGCCGGATGGAGCTGATGCTCATGATCTTTTTGTGCCGGAGCAAAAATCTCTAGCTCAACTCCATTTAGAATCAGATCCAGTTTATAATCGCCTCTGTCCTCCCGGAAATTTTCTCTCACAATACGAAATCCAAGCTTATCCACATAAAACTCTTTTGATTTCTGATAATCAGATACAAGCAACGCAATATGATGTACTGCCTTCAATGCCATATTCCTTTTCTCCTTCCGTGTCAGATATTTTTCTTGCAGATATCTTCCAGACAGCATTTATCACAATGGGGTTTCGTCCGGGCAGTACACACGTCTCTTCCATGATAAACAAGTCTGTGACAAAAAGTCACTGCCCTCCTCCGGAGGAATGATCTTCCATAAGGCCATTTCCACTTTTTTCGGCTCTTTGATATTGTCTACCAGTCCTATTCTGTTGGTCAGGCGGATGCAGTGCGTATCTGTTACAATGGCAGGCTTTCCAAATACATCTCCCATGATCAGATTTGCACTTTTTCTTCCCACCCCCGGAAGCTTCAGCAGTTCTTCGAAAGTTGTGGGAATATTATCCTCATACTGTTCATGGAGGATCCTCATACAGGCGCTGATATCTCTTGCCTTACTTTTTCCCAGTCCGCATGGCTTTACGATCGCTTCAATTTCCTCCGGCTCCGCTTTTGCCAGCGCTTCTACATCCGGATATTTTGCATAAAGATCTTCTACCACTACGTTTACTCTGGCATCTGTACACTGCGCTGCAAGGCGTACACTGACCAGAAGCTTCCATGCCTGATCATAATCCAGGGTGCATCCCGCATCGGGATATTCGTCTTTCAGTCTCTGAATTACTTCCAGAGCCCGCTGTTTTTTTGTCATAAATCAAGTTCCTTTCTGCCTGTTTTTATACTGTTTCTTCTGATATGTTTTTTCTGATACCGTTATCCCTGATGTCTTTGTGCAAAACTATTTTCTTTTCGGCAAAAAACAGGTATCAGGCTCTCTTTCTTTTTACACAGAAAAACGGATCGTGTCCCGGAAAAACACGCTCTCCGAAAATACACCATCCGTTTTTGTTGTGCTTGTTCTGATTTTATTTTGTACCGAAAATCCGGTCTCCTGCATCTCCCAGACCCGGGCAGATATATGCGTTTTCGTTCAGCTCACGATCCACATGACCTACGTAGATCTGCACGTCAGGATGAGCCTTATGCAGGCGCTCCAGACCTTCCGGAGCTGCGATAATAAACATACATTTGATATTCTTTCCGCCATGCTCTTTGATAAAATCTACTGCAGCCACAGCAGAACCGCCGGTTGCAAGCATGGGATCTGTTACCACGATCAGTCTTTGATCAATGGGATCCGGCAATTTGCAGTAATATTCATGAGGTTCGTGTGTCTCCGGATCTCTGTACAATCCAATATGTCCGATCTTTGCAGACGGTACCAGAGTTGTGATTCCATTAACCATTCCAAGGCCGGCGCGAAGCACAGGCACAACTGCAAGCTTTTTACCTGCGATCATCGGTGTCATACATGTTTCCAGAGGAGTTTCCACTTCCACATCCTCCAGAGGAAGATCTCTCAGCGCCTCAAATCCCATAAGAACCGCAATTTCCTCGATCAGCTTACGAAACTCATTTGTTCCAGTGCTTTTGTCACGGAGCAGAGAAATTTTGTGCTGAATCAGCGGATGCTCCATAATATATACGTTTTCCATGTTGAACCTCCATTAAATTTTATACTGAAAACTTCAGAATTCTTCGGTTTTCACAGCCTTAATACGGCGTTCCGTATGATTCTGAACTATATTATATCCTATTTTCTCTGAAAGTTCTACATGAATCTACACCAATCATTCTTTTTTGAAAAAACGGTGCAGCCTGATAAAAGCTGCACCCTCATATCTACCCGATTATTTTATTTTTTCATCCGATCCTGCCCGGAAACTTTTCTCCAACAGAGTGTCGGAATTTTTCCTCTGCAACGCGGATCTCTTCTATGTTCATTACAAAGGCTGCCATCATACAGATTCCGCAGGCACCGATCAGAATACCGGCTGTTGATGCCGGAATTCGAGATCCTGCAAAAAGAATCAGCGCCACTATGTAGAACACTGCCTTCGTCATGGTATCATACCAGGGAGATTGAGCCTCTTTATCTGCATATAAAATCACTCTCCAGCCAAGGACTGCTGTATAACTTTCTTTAATAAAGAATAATACCAGAAGCATCTTTGCCAGTGAATACTTCGGAATCAGACAGGAAAGGATCACAAACTGACAGACCCGGTCTGCCAGAAGCTCCAGAAGTCTTCCTATATCGCTTACCTGTTCCGGTCTCCGGGCAAGCTTCCCGGCCAGTATATCCACAGCTATAATTGCCAGAAGCATCACTGCAAGCAGAGCTTTTCTCCCATCAGTCTGTACCGCTCAATCAGCGCCATAAATACAAGAGCAAGGGCAAGTCTGCCGACGCTCAGCAGATTAGGCGATGTACAGATCTGTTTTCTGGTAAGCATTCTCTCAAACTTATGCATATTTTCCGGAATGATCCTGTAAAATATCTGATAACAGATCACATTGAGGATCAGAGCGGTAACTACATCTTCCACACTGTGCTGCTTTAAAAACATAGTGGAAAGAACGATTGATACAGTCAGCACAATATTTCCGGCTGTAAAGATTTTGTTCTGTCTGCATTTTTGTTATTCAGAAGAGCCACACAACAGGCAACTGCATTAAATACATGAATACTCGGAAAAATATTTGTGGGGGTATCTGTCTGGTACAAAAGCTGCACAGCCTGAATAAAAGGACCCTCTCCTGTCAGTTCAGGTCTGAGATTCTGGCCATTGGGATACACAAAGGAGATAATAAGAAACAGAGTCATTCCCACACCCAGGGTCGCCATATACTGATAATACTCTTTTTGCCCGGACTTCCCAATGCAAAATACATGACGCTTCCGAGAACTACAAGAAACCACAGCACATAGGGAATAATAAAGTATTCACAAAACGGAATCAGATCATCCACAAAAGAATGAATCAGATGGGTTTCTGTACTGAATTTTTTCCACAAGCATCAAAAGAAATCATATCAAAAAATCCCATATGCCGGGATGATCCATATATGTTTTGACTTCCTCAGATAATCCAAATTATCACCCTTTCCCGCCAGGCGGTCCACCGCCTCAAAACCATTTTCAGCGTATATTCTTCTGTAGATAATAGTATAACGTATTATCTTATTTAATCAATGCCAAAATTGCTGAAATCTCCATGTTTTATAAAAAATTCATATTTCGTTTTTACTGATTCCCACAGCACTGCTCTGAGACCTTTTTCCTCTATACTAAGGTAAACGAACCAGCTTTGGATTATGCTTCAATTCCGGTATTATTTTTTCTGTCATATCTTTTGTACTGATTCTGAGACTTGAAGTATTGATGCAGGGATGACATCCTATATATTCTCCTTTCAGCACATCCTCGTCGATCAGAAGCTGTACCCGGTTATCTCTGTCGTTCATCAGCCCCAGAATACTGGCTGAACCTGGAGTAATATCCAGAAACTGTTCCATATATTCAGGCTTTGCAAAAGAAAGCCTTGAGGAATTGATCTGATCTGAAAGATCCTTTGTTTTGAACCTTTTTATCCCCGGGCATCAGCAGGAGATAAAAGTCTGTTTCCTGTCTGTTGCACGAAAAAAAGATTTTTTACAGATCACAGCGCCCAGTATTTTGTCAACCTCCTCACAGGCCTCTATGGTCATAGCCGGCTTATGATCCACTCTTTCATAATGAATCCCAATAGAATCCAGAAGTCATATGTTCTGATTTCTTTTCCCAGTCTTCCCTCTGTGTTCTGCGGTCTTCCACTTACAAGCTCCATTAATATCTTTCTCCTTTTTCCGTTTTTTGTCTCTTATATGAAAAATATTTCCCTGAACAAGCGGACAGGTCCGTCTCAAACGCTCAGAATCCTCACAAAGAATCTTTTATTTACCGGGAAAATGATACAGAATGTACTGTTTTCCGGGTAAAGAATAAAAGAGACCGTCATCTCTGGCAGTCTCTTCATGATATTCCTGTATGGTTTTAGTTCAGCTGATATACATCTGCATACTGCAGCCCAAAGCTTAATGCCTCTTCATGGCTTCCAAAATAAATATCCACATGTCCGTAAGGGGTTCCCAGATCCTCAACAGTATAAACAGTTCCGTTGATGAGAAGCTGTGTTCCAAAGGGAACTCCCGCCATAGCTACTGTATGACCTGCTGAAGGCATTACACCGCTGGCAGTGGCATTTCCCGCTGTTCCGCAGCACTGCGCACAGTTACAGTAAGCTGTCAGCATGAAGTTTCCAAGGTATGTACCCTGACTGGAACCGGAAGAATCAGAGCTTCCATCTGTATCTGACGGAGCTTCCGGCTCTGTTTCCGTATCCTCTGTGTACTCTTCCGTATATTCTTCTGTATCCTCTTCCGGAGCAACCTCCTCTACAGTAACATCACTGCTTGTAGAGCTGCTTTCAGAATCGGTTGTGTCTGTTTCCGGATCATATTCCGGTTCTTCACTTTCCTGTGAAGCGGCTTCCTGCTCTGCCGCTGCCTGTGCAGCCACCTGAGCTGCTGCTTTTTCCTGTTCAGCCTGCTCCATCAGAGTTGCAATACTGCTGTCTGCGCTGTTTACCTGAGCCATCAGAACATTTGCCTCTTCCTGGCTTGCGCTGATCTGGCTGATATAGGAGTTGATGCTGTCACCGGTAGTTGCAACCAGAGACTGCACTTCCTGCTGCTTGGCGCTTTTTTCGGAAAGGAGACTGTTAATAGAGCTGGATTCCTCTTCTACCTTTTCCTCCTGTACCTGGATATTTTCCTGGGTTGCCTCATACTGCTTCAGCATATTTCTGTCATACTCGGAAATTTTTGAAATATTATCCGCCTGATTCAGAAAATCTGCCAGGCTTTCTGATGACAGAAGTGTTTCCAGCATGGAGTTTCCGCCGTTTTCATACATATAAACAATACGAAGCTTCATTGCCTCATACTGATTCTCTGCTGTTTTCTTTGCCCTTTCCAGCTCTGTCTGAACCTTTTTCAGCTCTTCTTCTTTTTCAGCTGCTTCCACACTGAGCTGTGAAATTGTATTTGTCAGTTCATTATATTGTGCGTCCAGTTCTGCCATATAGGATTCCAGTTCCTGTTTCTTGCTTTCCAGGCTGCTGATATTTGCCTGTGCCTGAGCAAGTCCCGCCTGTGCCTCCTGCTTTTGTGCCTGTGCGGCTGCGATCTGGTCTTCTGTGGATGCAAAAACGCTTGTCCCCATGGAAACAGTCAGGGCGCCGGTCAACAGCAGTGAAAGAACTTTCTTCATCTTCATATAAACACCTCATAATTTTTTTCGTAGGACAAGTATAACAATCATTTCATTCAAAATCAATACTTTATTTTATTTCTGTAACAAATATGTAATATTTGGCGGATACACGCAAAAAAGAGACATTCTGGAGTAATTTTTTTAGACAAATTCTGCTTCAGAACATCTCTTTTACTAAATCATTTCGTTTTTAATTACAGATATCCGGTGTTATTCCTCTGCTGCCTCTTCCTGCGCGTCCGTCTCGTTCATAACCTCCTGATATTTGTCAAGGATCAGAGTCTGTATTCTGTCTCTTGTTGTGGAATTAATAGGATGTGCAATATCACGGTATTCTCCGTCTGCCGCTTTACGGCTTGGCATTGCAATAAACAGTCCCTTTTCACCCTCGATCACTTTGATATCATGTACTACAAACTCATCATCAATTGTAATGGATACAACTGCTTTCATTTTTCCTTCTTTTGCAACTTTTCTCACACGTACATCTGTAATATTCATCTTTTTCTGCCCCTTTCATTTTGTATACGCCAACTGACCGGAAATCTGTTTTACTGCCCCATAAGCCGCGATCAGAAATTCCGTTTATCAAATTACGTAGCGATCATTTTTTTCTACCACGATTCTGACTCCGTCTTCTCCTCGATAATCAGAGTCTGCCCGGATCGTATCCCGGCTTTCTACAATACAGTTCTCAATGTGTGTATTATCTCCTATATATACGTCATTGAGGATCACAGAATTTCGTATCACACAGTTGTTGCCCACAAACACACCCTTAAACAGAACAGAATTTTCTACTGTTCCATTGATGATACAGCCACTGGCAACAAGACTGTTTTTCACAGAAGCTCCTGCATTATATTTTGCCGGAGGAAGATCGTCGATCTTTGTTTTTACCGCCGGTTCCTGTCTGAAGAAATAATTGCGGATTCCCGGCTCCAGAAATGCCATATTTGTTCTGTAATATGCTTCTGCCGTGGAAATATTGCTCCAGTAGGAATCAATCTTATATCCATAAATTCGTTTCAGATTCTTGTAACGGATCAGAATATCGTTTACAAAATCATGTCTGTCTTCCTGAGCAGCTCTTTCAAGCAGTTCGATCAGCTGTCTTCTTCGTATTACATAAATACCTGTAGACACAGTATTATAAGAAGAAATAATAGGTTTTTCCTCAAACTCCTCAATCCTGCAGTCATCATTCATGCGGATCACGCCAAACCGCTCTACTTCGCTCTGATCTCTGCACTCTGTACACACAACCGTAATATCAGCTCTTTTGGCAATGTGGAATTCCAGCACCTTATTATAATCCAGTTTATAAATTCCATCTCCTGAAGCAATAACAACATAAGGCTCATGGCTGTTTTTTCAGGAATGTAATATTCTGATAAATAGCATCCGCTGTTCCCTGATACCACAGACTGTTTTCTTTTGTGATAGTAGGTGTGAACACAAAAAGCCCACCCTGCTTTCTTCCGAAATCCCACCATTTTGAGGAACTCAGATGTTCATTCAGTGATCTGGCGTTATACTGAGTCAGTACTGCCACCTTCTGAATATGGGAATTTGCCATATTGCTTAATGCAAAGTCAATGGCGCGGTAGCTTCCCGCTACAGGCATGGCTGCAATGGCTCTTTTGTTTGAAAGTTCCCTCATACGGTTATTGTTTCCGCCTGCCAGAATAATTCCAAGTGCTCTCATGCCTTCTCACCGTCCTTTGCCTTGATGTTCTGTCCGCTTTCCAGTATTCCCTCCGGATAGTCCTCCGGCACAGTCACTCCGGACACAGATGTATTTTTACCGATTTTTACATTGTCAGGGATCACACTGTGCTCGCCTACTGTGGCAATCCCAAAGGCATATACCGCAGGTTTCAGCACATTGGGAGCTTCTTCTCCGCAGCCGAGAGTTACATTCTTTCCGATCACAACATCCTCTGCCACAATTGCCTTGTCCATTACAGTGCCTTCACCCACCACGGAATTGCGCATGATAATAGAATCTCTGATCACACAGCCCTTTTCAATTACAACATTAGGACCGATCACAGAATGATGTACTTCACCGTAAATTTCAGCACCTTCCCCGATCAGACATTTATCTGTTACCGCATCTGCTGAAATATACTGAGGCGGAATAATATCACCTTTTGTATAAATTTTCCAGAATTCTTCATAAAGATTAAACTCCGGAATAATATCGATCAGTTCCATATTGGCTTCCCAGTAAGATCCAAGCGTACCCACATCTTTCCAGTAGCCATTATACTCATAGGCAAAAAGTCTCTGACCTTTCTCCTTACAGTACGGAAGAATATGCTTTCCGAAATCGCAGCTGTTCTGATCCTTCAGAGCGATCAGAGCCTCCTTGAGAACCGGCCAGCTGAAAATATAAATTCCCATAGACGCAAGATTGCTGCTCGGCTTCTCCGGTTTTTGCCTCAAATTCTGTTACCCTTCCGGTTTCATCTGTTACCATGATCCCGAAACGGCTTGCCTCTTCAATAGGAACAGGCATACATGCAATGGTAATGTCTGCTTTATTTGCCTTGTGGAAGTCCAGCATTACCTCATAGTCCATCTTATAAATATGATCTCCTGATAAAATCAAAACATAATCCGGATTATACTGTTCCATGTAATCCAGATTCTGAAAAATCGCATTGGCAGTTCCCGTATACCACTCACTGCTTGTACTCTTTTCGTAGGGAGGAAGAACTGTGACTCCGCCTTCATTTCTGTCCAGATCCCACGGAATACCGATTCCAATATGAGTATTTAAACGCAGCGGCTGATACTGTGTCAGAACTCCCACTGTGTCAATGCCTGAATTGATGCAGTTGCTCAGCGGAAAATCAATGATACGGTACTTTCCGCCAAATGCGACAGCCGGTTTTGCAACCTTTTCTGTCAACACACCAAGTCTGCTGCCCTGACCGCCAGCCAGAAGCATGGCAATCATTTCCTTCTTCATCATCATGCACTCACCCCTTGTATGTTATGATTTTTTAATTATATCATACTTCCCCTTATTAGTGAACATTTTTTACAATATTTTTGCTGTTTATTTGTATTTTTTTGGAGCTATTGCACATGTTTTTCCCCTGTACTCTCTCACCCCGGCAGCCTGGTCAAAATACCTTCCTGATCGCCTTTCGGAATTACTTTCTGCCCTTTAAGAAACACTTTTCATTTAAGGCTGATAGGGTTATAATAGGAACATATTCATGAATGAACAGGAGAATAATACTATGTATCAGATAGACTTCAAAAAACCGATGGCTATTCATTTTATTGGCATCGGCGGTATCAGTATGAGCGGACTGGCTGAGGTTCTTCTTGAAGAAGGCTTCACTATCTCCGGCTCTGACGCAAAAGAAAGCCCTCTTACCAGAACTCTGGAAGAAAAAGGCGCAAAAATCTACTACGGACAGCGGGCCTCCAATATTTCCGATACCGTTCAGGCTGTTGTGTACACTGCTGCAATCCACCCGGACAATCCGGAATTCAGAAAAGCTCAGGAGATGAATCTTCCCATGCTCACAAGAGCCCAGCTTCTGGGACAGATCATGCGCAATTATGACACCCCTGTTGCAGTAGCGGGAACTCACGGCAAAACAACCACTACCTCCATGCTTTCCCACATTCTGCTGAAAGGTGACTGCGATCCTACCATCAGCGTAGGCGGCATTCTTCCGGCTATCGGAGGAAATATCCGTGTAGGACAGTCAGAGACCTTCCTGACCGAAGCCTGTGAGTATACAAACAGCTTTCTGAGCTTTTTCCCGAAGATCAGCATCATCCTGAATATTGACGCGGACCATCTGGATTTCTTCAAGGACCTGGACGATATCCGCCATTCCTTTAAGCTGTTTGCAGAGAAGCTGCCCGCTGACGGAACCCTGATCATCAGCAGCGATATTCCGGATTATGAGGAGATCACCAAAGACCTTTCCTGTGAGATCATCACCTGCGGACTGGAGCACACGGCTGATTACATGGCCAAAAATCATTACCTTTGATGAATTTGCCCACGCTTCCTTTGACTGCGTAAAAGGTGATGAGGTGCTTGGCCGGTTCTCTCTGTCTGTTCCCGGAGTCCACAACGCTGCCAATGCCCTGTCTGCCATAGCCCTTGGTGAGAAGCTCGGCCTTTCCATGGAGGATATTCAGAAAGGACTTCTGCACTCGGCGGTACTGACAGGCGTTTCCGAGTAGCAAGGGCAAAGTGGGCGGCGTCACCATCATCGACGACTATGCCCATCATCCGACAGAAATCGCCGCCACACTGCGCACAGCCAAGAATTATCCGCACAGAACAACCTGGTGTGTCTTCCAGCCGCATACGTATACCAGGACAAAAGCCCTGATGCACGAGTTTGCGGAGGCCCTGACACTGGCCGACAAAGTGGTTCTGGCTGACATATACGCTGCGCGGGAAACCAACAACCTGGGAATCTCATCCCAAAATCTGCGGGATCTGGTGGCCTCCCTTGGTACAGATGCGTATTATTTTTCCACATTTGATGAGATAGAAGAATTTTTATTAAAAAATTGTATCCACGACGATTTGTTGATAACTATGGGTGCCGGAGATGTGTATAAAATCGGCGAAAACCTGTTAGGAATGTAAAGTTATCCACATTATCCACATGCTTATACACATTTACTCCAGAATAAGCATGTGGATTTTTTTAGGGTATAAGCCAGTTAACATAATAATGTTACATAATTTGATGTAAACCTTTAAAATCCCTATCTTTTCGACATTTTTCGGTTGCCAATAAAATACTCCACTTTTTTAATCCACATTATCCACATTTCCCACAAAGTTTTCAACACATCTAAGCAGACGCCTCTCCTAAAAATGCATATTCTCTTTTCAAAAATTATATGTTATACTTACAAAAGACGGGAAACACTTGCTTGGGCGGACCTTTTTTCACATGTCTGCGCTGGGCGTACATGAAAAACTG
>ENA-OPYU01000193-OPYU01000193.1-human-gut-metagenome-genome-assembly--contig:-NODE-193-length-24730-cov-2.402471_pt1 | contig 24730 bp, 42 predicted proteins | sample MGYA00242637_ERZ504482 | MGnify/ENA primary metagenome ERZ504482 (study PRJEB26092, sample SAMD00036237) | human gut metagenome | host: Homo sapiens | study: EMG produced TPA metagenomics assembly of... | reverse complement strand
CTGTATATAAAAAATGAATCAGGCGGCGGCCAGATTTTATTTGCGCAATGGATTTGAGATTAGTTCTGAGGCAGAAGATGAGGCTACGGGAGAAATAGAAATGCTTATGAGATGGAAAAATGATGAATAAATATACAAAAATGAAAGAGAATTCTCAAGAATATGAATTGATCCGTTCCAAAAGAAAAAGTCTTGCTCTTCAGGTGAAGGGGGACGGAACAGTGGTGGTGCGGGCGCCGTTGAGGCTGTCAGAAGATAAAAATTTCGATCGTTTTGTCAGGGAGCATCTGGACTGGATAGAAAAGCAGAAAGACAGGATTCAGGAACTGAGCGGTAAAAGGCATGTGATCACGGAACAGGAGAGGGCAGACGGGATTCAGAAGGCATTGAAGATTTTTCCGGAGAGGACAGCGTTTTTTGCTGAGAGAATGGGCGTAGATTATGGAAGAATTACAGTTCGGGAGCAGAAGACAAGATGGGGAAGCTGCAGTCAGAAGGGAATTTGAATTTTAACTGGAAGCTGGTTCTGATGCCTCAGGCGCTTTTGGATTATGTGGTGGTTCACGAGCTTGCGCACAGGAAGGAAATGAATCATTCAGCCAGATTTTGGGCTATTGTGGAGCAGGAACTGCCGGATTATCAGAAAAGAAGAAATGAGTTGAAAAAGCTGGGACAGTTTTTATAATCATACAGAGTTTAGGCTGCTGAAATTTACTATGAATATGTCATATTAAAAAGGGAAAAGTATATGAATGTTTTTTTTCGAAAGGTTTCCAGAATTTTGTAATTTTACTTATACGAAAGAAGCAGAGAGGAGATTACCGCTATGCAGAGGGATGACAGATATAGAAAAATTATTCATGAAAATGAATATGTTTTGAAAATGCAAAATGAGGTTTTACCGTATTTGGAACGTAGGGTAAGTGAGGCATGGATTCCATGTGCGCCGGAAAAACAGGGGGAGAGTTCATGTGTTAAGATATCTGGCAGATAAGGCCAGAGGTGTTGTGGTCATCAGTCATGGATTTTCGGAATCTGCGCAGAAATATCCTGAGCTGATTTATTATTTTTTTGCAGGAGCATTATCATGTTTAATTTTCCTGAGCATTGCGGGCACGGACTGAGTTATCGTCTTACCGATGATCCGTCGCTTGTTCATTTGGACCGCTGGAACAGATACAGCCGGGATTTTCCTGAGAGTTTCAAGGCTGATAAGAAAGGCTCATCCCGGGATGCCGCTGTAATTTATTCGCTCATTCTATGGGAGGGGCAGTAGCGGCAATTGCTGCGGCAAGAGAGCCTTATATATACCAAAAAAGTAATCTTGTCTTCTCCGATGATCCGTCCTCTGACGGGAAATGTCCCTTATCCTGCTGCAATCAGAATTTCCCGGGCAGCCTGCAGAACAGGGAGAGAAATGAAGTATGTAGCAGGCCAGAAGCCATATGACGGAACGGAACAGTTTGAGACAAGTTCCGGTCTTTCACGTCCACGGTTTGAACGTTATAAAGAGATCCGCAGGAATAATATTGAGTGCCGGACGTTTTCTCCATCTTATGGGTGGCTGTATAATGCGGCAAAAATTGAACTGGTATCTTCAGAGAAGCGCATGGAAGGACATTGCTGCGCCAATACTTTTGTTTCAGGCAGAAACGGACAGCCTGGTTTCATTAAAAGCGCAGGATATTTTTGCGGAAAAGATTAATAATTGTGGGAAAAACCTCCTGTACTCTGATCAGGATGGCGGGAACAAAGCATGAGATTTTTAATGCGCAGGACGATATTTTGGAAACATATTGGGGACATGTATTTGGCTTTTTTGAAAGGATAAAGAAATTAATGTACAGATATTTTGCTTTGTATCTGATTTTTATAAATATTATAGCTTTTTGTGCATATGGAATCGATAAAAAGAGAGCTGTGCGGAATCAGTGGAGGATTTCAGAGAAGGCGTTGTTGGGACTGGCTGTTCTGGGCGGCAGCATCGGAGCGTTGTTGGGAATGAAGGTGTTTCATCATAAAACAAGAAAAGCAAAATTCTTTGTGGGTGTGCCGGTGATTTTGGTTACAGAAGTTATTGTGGGACTTTTTGGTCATTGTATCTGTAAACAGGTAAAAATTAAATTGTGAATAAGGGAATCTTATATATATATAATGGATGTAAAACCATGGATGCAAAGCCAGAACAGCAAAGCGCATAAGTATCAAAAAATGTTGTCTCAGTTATTGGCGGCAGGACGTTCAGCTGTGAGACTTGCCATAAGAACGCTCTGGAAGCAGAAATTATTTTATGCTATTGTGTATGAAGGCGAAGCGAAAGGAACAGAGAAAAATGAAGGGAACAATCATATGTTATGGGGACTCTAATACTTACGGATATGATCCGCAGTCGCTGACAGGGGGCAGGTATCCTGAAAATATCTGCTGGACAGGCATTCTTCAGGAAAAATCCGGGTGGCTCATAAAGAATCATGGAGTAAACGGACGCTGTATCCCTCATAATTCTTCTCAGATTCACTTTTTCTGTGAACAGCTTAGAGACTGGTGTAAAATCAAAGGGCCTGTAAGAATATGGATTATGCTGGGGACAAACGATCTTTTGACAGAGACAGGATTTACCGCAGAAGATGCAGGGAATCGTATGAAAAAAGTTTCTTCAGGTACTGGTTCAGCAGCAGGAAATTAATAACCGGGAAATGAAAGTCCGGCTGATTGCCCCTCCTCCTGTAAAGCGGGGAGCCTGGGTAGATGAGGAACGAATCTGCCGGGAGGCGGAAAAGCTGGATAAGATATACAGTAAAGTAGCTGAAGAGCTGAACATGGATTTTACAGGGACAGGAGACTGGGAAATTACTGTGGCATATGACGGCGTTCATTTTTCCCAGGAAGGACACAGAAAATTTGCGGACAGACTGTTAGAAATTTTATATAATAAACCAGAATAGGGAGGCTGTTACAACAAGAAAAATTCTTTTGCATGTGTATATTCCAGATTCCCCAGTATAAAAGCAAAATCAGTATTTACTCATGTAGGGTTCATTTTTACAGATCCGGAGATTGCTCATAACCGGATAACAATCTATTAACTATAAAACAGAAACTCTGAAAAAGTGTACAAATTTCCTGATTCTAGTTGAAATTCCCGGAGGAAACTTATCAAAGAAATTTACCAAGGAAACGGAGGGTAAATATGGCGGAAAAAAATAGGAATCATATCAGACACTCACGGGCTGCTGCGTCCTGAGGTTCTGGAAATTCTCAGAACCTGTGACTGCATTTTGCACGGTGGAGATATTAATAAGCCGGAAATCCTTGATCAGATTCGGCCTCTGGCGTCTGTTTATGTAGTGAGGGGAAATAATGACAAGGACTGGGCGGAGGGGATGTCCCGGACTCTTCGCTTTACCATAGAAAGTGTGGAGTTTTTTTATGACACATAACAAAAAAAGATGTGGCATGGGAGCTTGGAAGTGCTCAGGTTGTTGTTTTCGGACACACCCATAAATATTTTGAAAAAATAATTGATGACCGTTTGTGGATTAATCCGGGAAGCTGCGGACGACGCAGATTTGATCAGGAGATCACTATGGCTGTTATGCATGTGGATGCGGGGAGATATCAGGTGGGAAAAAATAGTTATTGAACCGTAGAAGCTGTGGAAAACTGCAAACAGGCCCCAGACATTATAGATAAAAACAGACATTCACGAACAAAGATTCGCAAAAAAATAAGTTCATCCCGTTTTATTGGACATAGCTTGTGATATAATCCGTTTTTATCGAAAAAGAAGTGTTCAGAAAATATGTTTGTACAGGGAGGAACTGAAGATGCAGAGTGGGCAGAGAATAGACAGAGAAATGGCTGCATTTGTGCCGGATAAATATGATTCATACGGCAGAGGACGCGGGAAACAGGGAAAGGAAAAGCTTTCCGGAGGAAAGGCTTTGCTCTGGGGAATTGTGCTGACTTTGGAGATTATAATTCTTGGAGCGATGTTTCTTCATGTGGATTTTCATTCTGTGGACCGGATTGCATTGATTCTTGCATTTGTGGTAGTATATTTTGGAGTTGTAGCGGGACTGACAGACAGGTAGGAGTGTGTTTATGCCCAGATCATTTAATCAGAAGCTGAAGATCCTGTATGTAAAAAAGGTTCTTGAAGAGAAATCCGACAGGGATCATCCCATGCAGGTCAGAGATATCATTGCCAATCTTCAGGCTTATGGCATTAATGCAGAGAGAAAGACAAATTTTATGATGATATTGAGGCTTTGAGGCTGTTTGGGCTTAATATTCTGAATCGAAGAGGAAAGGTGTCAGGATATTATCTGGAAGAGAGGAATTTTGAATTTGCGGAATTAAAATTTCTCACAGACATGGTTCAGTCTTCTCACTGTATTCCGGCCAGACATGCACAGAAGCTTATCCGTAAACTGGAAGGGCTGACCAGTATTCATCAGGCAAAGAAGATGCAGAAACAGGCATTGACAGAATGCGGGAACAGAACGGAAAATGGAGAAGTATATGCAAATGTTGAGCTGATCTGCAATGCCATTGCCGCAGACAGGCAGATCAGCTTTTCTTATTATGAATGGACGTCTGAAAAAAAGCTCAGACAGAAGAAAAACGGAGCTTTCTGCAAAATAAGCCCGTGGAAACTTTTCTGGAGAGATGACAGCTATTATCTTCTTGGCCTGGATGAGAACAGCGGAGTTGTCAAGCATTATCAGGCAGATAAAATGAAAGATATGCAGCTGGAAAAGGAAAAAAGAAACGGAGCTGCGATTTTCCGGGATCTTGAGCTTGGTAAATTTTCCATGGATGCGTTTGGAATGTCAGGCGGCAGAGACGTTCTTCTGAAAGCAGAATTTGACAATCATCTGATCGGAACAGTTCTGGACCGATTTGGCACAGAGGTTACCATAAGAAAGTCAGATGAAGAGCATTTTCTTTTTCAGGCTCATGTCTGTGTGGGTAAGCAGTTTTTTGGCTGGCTTGCAGGCCTTGGAGAAGGCGTAAGGATCATTGGCCCTGAAAAGATTAGGAAAGAATACACAACCTTTTTAAAACAGGCGCTGAGAAATAATGAGGGAAGAAATGAGGACAAAAATAACGGTAAAATCCAGGCTTCTGGAGCTTCTGGAAAAAAACTAAGGGCACAGTTATATCAGGAGAAAAAATTGCGGAAGAGCTTCAGTGTACAAGAGCTGCGGTGTGGAAAGCAGTAAAAACTCTCCGTGAGGAAGGCTATGAAATTGCAGCAGGCTCCAATAAAGGATATATGTTGTCTGCAGAAAGCAATAAACTGGCAGAAGAGGGGATTCGTCCTTTTTTGTCAAAGCCGGATGTTTTTCTGAAAGTTTATCCGGAGACGGAATCTACGAACAGAACGGCCAAGCAGGCGGCAATAAGCGGGGAAGCAAAGCATGGAAGCGCGGTACTGGCTTACAGGCAGACAGAAGGAAGAGGCAGAAGAGGACGAAAGTTTTATTCACCGTATGATGCGGGCCTGTATCTCAGCGTGATTCTGGAACCGGAAGGAAGCCTTCAGGAAAGTCTTGTTCTGACGGCTGAAGCGGCAGTGGCTGTGTATAAAGCGGTAAAAGAACTGACGGGCAAAGACCTTGATATCAAATGGGTAAATGACCTTTACTACTGCGGTAAAAAGGGTGTGTGGAATTCTTACAGAGGCAGTTACGGATTTTGAGAGCGGAGACATCGAGTTTGCAGTTGTAGGAATCGGACTGAATATTTACGAACCGGAGAAGGGATATCCTTCAGAGCTGGATGGGATTGCCGGTGCTCTTTATAAAAGTCAGGAAGAAGCTTCCGGTATAAACAGAAATCAACTGGCAGCAGCAGTGATCAACCATCTTCTGAGAGAGACACAGAAGCTTTGCATCCCCGGGGAATATATAGACAGAAGCATGGTTGTGGGACGCAGAATCTGTATTATGGACAATTCAGGGGAACGAACTGCAAAAGCTCTCCAAATATGCCGGGACGGAAGGCTCAAAGTGTTGGAAACAGACGGTTCGGAGAGTATTTTGTCCTATGAAGAGGTATCCTTAAAAATATAGATAATCAAAATAATTTTGGGTGATTTGCACAAAAAATCACCCATTTTTTTGTACAAAATAGTAGGGAAAAATATTGACTTTCAGGCGTGAAGAGTAAAATATAGAAATCCAAAAAAAGCGGTCTGACCAAATCTCAGACTGAAAGAAAAGGAGGGAGTGAAACGAACAGTTTAACAGAAGTGTTAAAAGAAGAGCTGAACTGTGAAACGGTTTTTACGATTCCGATCGGAAAAGGAATACCGGTATTTGAATCAGTTGCAGTTACCTGGGTGATCATGGCAGTGCTGGTAGTATTGTCGCTGATTCTGGTAAGGAATCTGAAAGTTGAAATCCCGGAAAAAAACAGCTTCTTCTGGAAGCGGGAATCGGCGCTCTGAGAAACTTTTTCCGGGGAATCCTGGGAGAGGACGGAGATCGGTATATCCCGTATATGATGACAGTAATTATTTATCTGGGAGTTTCCAATGTGTCAGGTATCTTTGGCGTAAAGCCGCCTACAAAGGACTTGAATGTTACGCTGGCACTTGCAGTAATGAGCATGTTCCTCATTGAATACTGCGGCATCCATTAAAAAGGGTCTGAAAGGATTTTTTAAGAGCTTTCTGGATCCAATACCGGTTATGCTCCCGATGAATATTATGGAGGTCCTCATTCGTCCCACTGCCCTCTGTTTCCGACCTTTTTTGGCAATATTCTCGGAGGGTTTGTAGTAATGGCGCTTGTCGAGTTTGTATGCCCGGCAATTCTGCCAATTCCATTCAGCCTGTATTTTGATTTCTTTGACGGTTTTATACAGGCATATATTTTTGTCTTTTTGACGTCCATGTTCATGAAAGAAACAATGGAATGATCGCTGCAGCAGGCAGCGCAGTCACTTTTATTTAACTATTCTAATGAAAACTCAGGAGGAAAAAATTCATGACAAGTTTAATCGCTATCGGAGCAGGTATTGCAGCTTTAACAGGTATTGGAGCAGGTATTGGTATTGGTCTGGCAACATCTAAGGCAGTTGAGGCAATTGCAAGACAGCCCGAGGCAGAGAGCAAGATCAGCAAAAACCTTCTTCTCGGATGCGCCCTTGCCGAAGGTACTGCTATTTTGGTTTTGTAGTAGGTCTTCTGATCGTTGTTATGCTTGGCTGATAAATTGCTACAAAAACAGAAAGGCAGGTACAGACGATGATTCAAATTAATCTGAATCTTGTCTTTACGATCATCAATCTGCTGGTCCTTTACATACTTATGAAAAAGTTTCTGTTCGGACCGGTGATTCGGATCATGGATCAGAGAAAAGAAATGATAGATCAGCAGTTGATGGAGGCAAAAAAGACAGAGGACAGAGCAAATCAGCTGCAGAAGCAATATGAGAATGCTCTGAAATCAGCTAAAGAAGAATCCTATCAGATTGTGGAACAGGCAAAACTGGAGGCGAAAGCTCAGGCAGAACGTACTGCAGAGGAAGCCAGGGTTCAGGCTGATCAGCTGTTTGCCAAAGCGCAGGCAGATATTGCGTCTGAGCGTGAGTACGCCATGAGACAGATGCAGGGTGAGATCGGGAAGCTGGCAATGGAGGCTGCCACCAGAATTGTAGGCAGTCAGGCCGGTGAGGAACAGGATCTTTCCATGTATGACCAATTTATAGAAAAAGCAGGTGATCCCGATGACAACGGCAGCTGTTAATTATGCAAAGGTTCTGTATGGGATGCCTGTTTCCAGGGCAACTGTCCAGGAAACGGAACATCTTTTTTCAGGAGAACCCGGAACTTACAGAGTGCCTGGGAAGTCCGCTGGTATCATTTGAGGCAAAATGCCGGATCATAGACAGAGCTGTTCCCCCGGGATATGAGGAGCTTTGTGAAGGTTGCCTGCAGATATCATAAAACAGATCTTTTTGAGGAAATTTTCAACCAGTATCAGGAGCTTTGCAGGAAAGAGGCAGGCGCCCTGCAGGCAGTTCTGATCTGTGTGACGCCACCCAGAGATGAACAGCTGGAAGGAATCCGAAATTTCCTGTGCAGGGAATTTCAGGCACAGAAAGCAGAAATTCAGGTACTTGAGGACAAAAGCCTGATCGGAGGATTTATTCTTCAGGCAGGCGGTAAAGAATATGACTGGAGTCTGCGGGGACGCTGCCGCAGACTGGAACAGAAACTGACCCGGAGGTGAACAGTTTGAGTACAATTAATCCAGATGAGATTATTTCAATTCTGAAAGAAGAAATAGAGAATTATGACGAGATCAGCAAAAACCAGGAGGTCGGTACTGTTATTTCCGTAGGTGACGGAATCGCCACAGTATATGGTATAGATCATGCCATGTACGGTGAAGTCGTGGTTTTTGAAAACGGTCTGAAAGGAATGGTTCAGGATATCCGCACAAACAGTATGGGATGTATTCTGTTTGGCAGCGATTCCGGAATCCGTGAAGGATCAAAGGTATCCAGAACCGGCAGACAGGCAGGCATTCCTGTTGGAAACGGATTTATCGGAAGGATTGTCAATGCTCTTGGCGCTCCGGTAGATGGAAAGGGAGAGATCAAAGAGGAAGAGTATCGTCCTGTTGAATATCCTGCGCCGGGAATCATTGACCGTAAATCCGTAACAGTTCCTCTTGAAACAGGAATCCTTTCTATTGATTCCATGTTTCCTATCGGACGCGGACAGCGTGAGCTGATCATTGGCGACAGACAGACAGGAAAAACATCTCTGGCTATTGATACAATCCTGAACCAGAAAGGAAAAGATGTGATCTGTATTTATGTGGCAGTGGGACAGAAGGCTTCTACTGTTGCAAAGGTTGTTTCCACTCTTGAAAAACACGGGGCAATGGAATATACAACTGTATTTTCCTCTACGGCAAGTGACTGTGCGCCTCTTCAGTATATTGTTCCCTATGCAGGAACAGCTCTGGCAGAGTTCTTTATGTATCAGGGGAAAGATGTTCTGATCGTTTATGATGATCTTTCCAAGCACGCGGTTGCTTATCGTGCTCTGTCCCTTCTTCTGGAACGTTCTCCGGGCCGTGAGGCTTATCCGGGAGATGTATTTTATCTTCATTCCAGACTTCTGGAAAGATCCAGCCGTCTGAATGAAAAATCAGGAGGTGGCTCCATTACAGCGCTTCCGATCATTGAGACACAGGCAGGAGATGTATCTGCATATATACCAACCAATGTAATCTCTATTACAGACGGCAGATCTCTGAAAGCGACCTGTTTTTGCAGGATGCGCCCGGCAGTCAATGTAGGTCTTTCTGTATCCCGTGTAGGCGGTGCCGCTCAGACCAAAGCCATGAAAAAGGCATCAGGAAGTATTCGTATTGATCTGGCTCAGTACAGAGAAATGGAAGTATTTACTCAGTTCAGTTCAGATCTGGATGAGGCCACAAAGGCGCAGCTTACTTATGGAAGCTGTCTGATGGAACTTCTGAAACAGCCTCTTTGCAGCCCGCTGAAACTCCATGAGCAGGTAATCACCCTGTGGGCAGCTACGCATAAAGCCTTTGTGCATGTGGAGACAAAAAAGATCAAGCAGTATCAGAAGGAGCTGCTGGAATACTTTGACAATGTTTATCCGGAAGTGGGAAGAGAGATCAATGAGTCAAAACAGCTTTCTGATGAACTGGGAGAAAAGATCCTTCAGATTGCAGAGGAATTCAGAAGCCGTTCAGCTGCAGAATAATTAAGAGCAGGAGGAACCTATGGCAAACGCAAGAGAAATACAGAGCAGAATAAAAACGCGTCCAGGATACCATGAAGATCACCAATGCCATGTACATGATTTCCTCTTCAAAATGAGAAAGCCAAAAAGGTACTGGAGGATACAGAGCCATATTTTTATAATATGCAGGCTGCTATTGCCAGAATCCTGCGTCATATTCCGGATATCCAGCATCCTTTTTTTCAGTGTTCGTCATCTTGTACCTCAGCAGGAGCGTAAAACCGGAATTATTGTAGTAACCGGAGATAAAGGAATGGCAGGAGCCTATAACCACAATATCACAAAGCTGACAGATGAGTTTATGGAAAAAAACTCCGGGTTATCACAAGCTGTATGTACTTGGAATGGTAGGCCGTCAGTATTATGAAAAGAAAAGTGCAGATGTAGACGGAAGCTTTCGTTATACTGTGCAGAAGCCAACTATGCATCGCGCAAGACTGATCAGTGAGGAAATTGTAAGAGCTTTTCTTGACCGTGAGCTGGATGAGGTACATATTATTTATACTCAGATGCAAAATGCGGCAGTGATGGAACCTGTGGATATGCAGCTTCTTCCGCTGTAAAAAAGCAAGGTTTTTCACCGGCTCAGATTCCGGTGGGAGCTCCACAGGAGGAGATTGAAATGTTTCCTTCTGCAGATGTGGTTCTGGATACAATGATTCCCAATTATCTGACAGGTGTTATTTACGGATGTCTGGTAGAAGCCTATGCCAGTGAAAATAATGCGCGAATGACTGCAATGCAGTCTTCCACAGACAGCGCAAAAAAGATGCTGCAGGATCTTTCCATTCAGTTTAATCGTGCACGGCAGGCGGCCATCACACAGGAAATCACAGAGGTTATCAGCGGCGCAAAAGCCCAGAGAAGGAAGTGACAAGGATGAATAAAGGTAAAATTGTACAGGTTATGGGACCTGTTGTGGATGTTGTTTTTTGAGCAGGGGGGAGCTTCCGGATATCCGAGAGGCCCTGGAAGTGGAAAACAACGGGAAAAAAATGTATTATGGAAGTCTCACAGCATCTGGGAAACCGCGTAGTGCGCTGCATTATGTTAAGTGCCAGTGAGGGACTTCAGAGAGACAGAGAAGTAATTGCCACAGGAAGCGGAATCAAGGTTCCGGTAGGAGACTGCACTCTGGGAAGACTTTTTAATGTTCTTGGAGAAACTGTGGATGGCGGTGAATCTCTGGAGGATAAGGAACATTGGGTCATCCACAGAGATCCGCCAAGTTTTGAGGATCAGAGCCCGGCAGTTGAGATCCTGGAAACAGGAATTAAGGTAATTGACCTTCTTGCACCTTATGCAAAAGGTGGAAAGATTGGTCTGTTCGGAGGCGCCGGAGTAGGTAAAACCGTGCTGATCCAGGAGCTGATCCAGAATATTGCAACAGAGCATGGCGGTTATTCTATTTTTACCGGTGTAGGCGAGCGTTCCCGTGAAGGAAATGATTTGTGGAGCGAAATGAAAGAATCAGGGGTTTCTTGAAAAAAGCTGCCCTGGTGTTCGGACAGATGAATGAGCCGCCGGGATCCCGTATGCGTGTTGCGGAAACAGGCCTTACTATGGCAGAGTATTTCCGTGATACAGAACACAGAGACGTGCTTTTGTTTATTGATAATATTTTCCGTTTTGTACAGGCTGGTTCTGAGGTGTCTGCGCTTCTGGGACGTATGCCGTCCGCAGTTGGATATCAGCCTACACTGTCTACAGAAATGGGAGAGCTTCAGGAGCGCATTGCTTCTACAAAAGCAGGTTCTGTTACATCTGTTCAGGCTGTATATGTCCCGGCGGATGACCTGACAGACCCGGCTCCGGCAACAACCTTTGCCCATCTGGATGCAACAACCGTATTATCCAGAAAAATTGTTGAGCAGGGTATTTATCCGGCAGTGGATCCTCTGGAATCCTCTTCCCGTATTCTGGAAGCAGACGTGGTAGGAGAGGAACATTATGAGGTTGCCCGCCGTGTTCAGGAAATTCTTCAGAAATATAAGGAACTGCAGGATATTATTGCAATTCTTGGTATGGAAGAGCTGTCTGATGAAGACAAAAATACAGTACATCGTGCAAGAAAGATACAGAGATTTTATCCCAGCCCTTCCATGTAGCGGAAAACTTTACCGGAATCCCCGGAAGATACGTTCCGCTGAAAGAAACCATCCGTGGATTTAAGGCCATTGTAAACGGAGAGATGGATGAATATCCTGAAAATGCATTCTTTAATGTGGGAACTATTGACGAGGTTATTGAAAAAGCAAAAACCCTTGAACAGTAAGGAGTGAAGTTCATGGAAAGTACATTTGGCCTGGAAATCTATGCCAGCAATAAGCTGGCTTATGCCGGACGCGCCAGATCTCTGGTTGTTCCTGTAGAGGATGGAGAAAAGGCTTTTCTGGCTCATCATGCAAATGTGATTGTAGCAATTGTTCCCGGTGAGCTTCGGTATGAAGATGCTGACGGAAACAAGGTGGTTGCAGCAGTCAGCAATGGTTTTGTGGAAATGATCAATAACCGTGCAAAGCTGTTTTGCCTTTCTGTGGAAAGACCGGAAGAAATTGATATTCGCAGAGCTCAGGAGGCAAAGGAGCGCGCAGAGGAACAGCTCCGTCAGAAGCAGAGCATTCAGGAATACCACATGAATCAGCTGGCTCTGGCAAGGGCAATGACAAGGCTTCGCGTAACGAAAAATCTGTAATGTATTTATATAGAAGAAATACCTGTAAACAGAAGAAATATTTATAATAAGAACGGAAGCTGTCCTGATGATTTATCAAAGGACGGCTTCCGTTTTTGGCAGGGTAAAATTTACTTTGCTTTTGATATTTTTTGAATTTGTTTTCAGCAGTTATAGCTGATCTGGACTGTGAAGACATTCAGGGGTCAGTTTGTCTTTTCCGTTCCGGCAGAAGCTTCCTTAGAAGCCGGAGCAGACTCTGTGGGCTCAGTAACTGTCTGAGCGCCGGTTTCATCAGTAGAAGATGTCTCAGAAACAACTGTCTGTTCGGAAGCTTCCGGCGTCAGTGCTTCTGCGGTTGGAGCTTCAGATGTTTCCTCCCGGGACTGCTGATAAGGACGATAAGGCTCCCAGTAGTGTTCTTCCTTCCAGGGTTTTTCTGAAGTCTCTTCGCTGTCAAGCTCCTGCTTCTTTGTATTAAGCATGTGGATGCCAACAGCAATAATAGCAATGGCAATGATAATTGACGGAACATTATAAAACAGATTGATCAGGACATTTGCCACAGTATCCGGAAGCAGCCACATGATCAGTCCTCTGAGATTATCCCATAAAATAGAAACACCGAAGATGATTAGGAAAACAGCAATCAGTTTGCGGTAGTTTTTTACAAAATGGTCTGCATTTCCAATAAACTGGTCAAGATGGAGAAGATAGCTGTCTTCCACCGCATAAAAATCATCCTCAGACATGGATTTCAGGTTGTGTACATGGAAGAAACTGTAACACCACATAATGGGAAGAAACATGACGATAAAACTAAGTGAAGATAAGGTTGCCAGTCCGAAAGTTCCCCAGAATAATCAAGCATAATGCTGATCCCCTGCTTTAAAAAGTCCCAATGCTACAATTTCTCCGGCTCCCGGAACCAGTGAGCAGAGAAAAAAGCAAAGTCCATTTTTTTTGATTTTGCATTTTTAAATCGCCTCCATTTAAGATTTTATTTGAAAAAATTTCGTATATAACCAGTCAGTTTATCAGAGCTGCGTGAAAGCTCTGCAGAAATATTCTGTGACAGCCGTGAAAGTGTTTCCGGGTGAGCGCTGACTTCTGTGCGGATGGCAGATTTGCCGGATTCCGGAATAGAAACTCCGGAAAAAGTGCTGAGATCCGCCTGCTGAATAACAAAAAGAAGAAAAAGAGCAGCGATCATGCCTGTTGCAGTGCGAAGTCCATAATAAAAAGCTGCATTTTTCTGGATGTTGTGCGTACAGCCTTTGCCGCCTGAACATCCGGCGCGGCTGCACGGTTCAGAATCTGTTCTGCCAGATAGTCCGGAGCCGGCTGATCGGTATTTCGGATTTCTTCTTCAATCATCTGATCCAGACAGAAATCACACTGATCAAGATGCTCCAGAAACGCAATCATTTCTTCCGTGCTTACTGTATTGCTGTCTGTAATCTTATTCAGAGATTTTTCCCTAACATGCATATCAGACTCTCCTTTCGTTGACATTTCCCGGCGGAACCAGGAGCTTTTTCAGCATTGCCCTTGCCCGGTAAAGCTGTGTCTGGATGGTTTTTGGATTTTTCCTGAGTCTGCCGGGCGATTTCTGTAACAGTAAGCTGTTTACAGAAATGCGAAACAGCAACTTCTTTATAGGGGCTTTTGAGCTGCTGGCACAGGGTATATACCTGCCGGTCAGAATCTGTTTTCAGATACAGGGCCTCCGGAGTAGAGGATGTGTCCGGTATCTGAGAAAAATAAGTATCTTCTGTGGGAATACTGCGCCGCCCGGCTGCCTTCAGAAAATCCAGACACTTGCGTACAGCGATTTTGCTCAGCCATGCTTTTTCATAGGTGCCGTCGAAACGGGAAAGGTTTTTGTAAGCAGATAAAAATACTTCCTGGGTCAGATCTTCTGCATCAAAAGGGTTTCCTACGGATTTCAGACAGATGGAGTAGATCAGATTCTGATACTGCTCCAGCAGATATTTCAAATATTCTTCCTGTGAAATACGATCATCCCCTTCCTGATGCTGCCTGGATAATGAACGCAATGAAGCTTCCCGGCATTCTTTCTCCCGTTCATTATATTATAACGGAACAAAAATGACAAAACTTCATAAAACCGGAAAGTTTTTAATAAATGCTGTACAGAACACACAGTTTGACGAAAAATTCCGTTTATTTTCATACACTGGACAGATTGTAAATGTAATGAAGAATATGTTATAAATATTTGACTATAACGGACAGGTTATGATATTCGGGCAGTGCTTCGGCAAAGGAGTGTATAGACAGAAATGAATGTGGCTGCTGTGAACGAGGTCAGCAGTAGCAGATCAGTGGAAAGACGAAGAACTGCAGTATTTATCAGGAAGGAAATTATGGCAAGTATCAGAGATGTAGCGCAAAAAGCAGGCGTAGGAGTCGGCACTGTGTCAAGAGTGATCAATGGAAGCGGGTATGTTGCAGAAGATACAAGAAAAAAATCGAGTCAGCGATCCGTGAACTGGAATATACCCCAAATGAGCTGGCAAGAAATCTTTTTAAAAACAGGACAGGCATTATAGGCGTTCTGGTTCCGGATTTGGATCATCCTTTTTTTTTCCGCTTTTGCAAGGGAGACAGAGATTGCTCTTTATAAAGCAGGATATAAAGTGATGATCTGCAATACCATAGGAAGCAGCAACAGGGAACTGGATTATCTGAATATGCTGGACCGGAATATGGTAGACGGGATCATAACCGGTTCCCATACCCTTCATGTGGAAGAATACTTAAAAAGAAAGAGAACGATCGTGTCTCTGAATCAGGATTTCGGACCGGAGATTCCCATGGTAGGTTCCGACCACATTTACGGAGGCCGGGCTGCCGCAGAGATTATCCTTAAAAACAAGTGCAGGAAAGTCCTTCATATTACCGGAGTGGCGCCTAATGTTGCCGCCAATGACAGACATGCCATTTTTGAGTCGATTCTTGCCGAACACGGAGTGGAAATCGTAGATCTGATGATGGAATGGAACAAGTTTGATCATCAGGCATACTGGGATGCCGCAAGGGAAGCCATACGCAAGTGCGACGGAATAGACGGGGTGTTTGCTGCAGACCAGCCGGCGCTCTATTATATGCATCTTGCAATGGAGGCCGGAAAAAGAGTGCCGGAAGATCTGAAAGTAGTGGCTTATGACGGAATGGATATTACCAGGCTCTGTTACCCACAGGTTACAAGTATTGATCAGAATATCCGTTTTCTGGCGGACACCTGCGCTTCTACAGTGATAAAACTTATTGATGGAAGTGAACGGGTTCCACACAAACAGATCATGTCTGTAGAGGTTCATCAGGGGAAGACTACAAATCCTGTTGTTCTGGACGGAAACTTCTGATTGTGCAATACATACAAAAAAGGAATGGTAAAACTGTAAAAAACAGACGGAAATGTTATTTTGAATATGATTTTAGATAAAACCTATTGACAAATAAGTCAGTAGGTTTTATTATTAAGGCACAATATGGAACGGGTTCCACAGAGAGCGCAAATAAATTTATAAGAGAGCGCAGACTGTGATATATGGAACAGGTTCCCTGCTTTCCAGGCGCGCGGAAAGAACTCAGATTAAGGAGGAAGAGAACATGAAAAAAGGCAATCAGTATGGCAATGGCAGCAGCGCTTGCTCTTTCAGCAGGAGCAACGACAGTACCGGTAATGGCAGATGATGTGACAGAGCTTACCATCTGGAGCCCCACAGATACAGAAGCGATCGAAGCATGGTGGGAAGAAAAGCTTGCAGAATGGAATAAAGAAAACCCGGATATCCAGGTGAAACGTGAAGCGATTGACCGTTCTGACTCATATGCCTATGATAACAAAATTGCCACTGCTCAGACATCCAATGATCTCCCGGATATTTTTTATGTGGATGGCCCTCAGGTATCCTATTATGCAGCCAATGGTCTGACTGTTCCTATTGACGATTACTTTACAGAAGAAGATCAGAAGGACTTTGTGGATTCAGCAATCACACAGAACACATACGATGGTCATCTGTATGCTATTGGCGCAACAGAGTCATCCGTGGCATTTTATTACAATAAAGACTACCTGAAAGAATGCGGAGTGGATGTAGAGGATCTTGATTCCCGCACAATTGATAATCCGATCACCTGGTCTGAACTTGCAGAAATTGCAGAAAAATGTACCACAGAGGATTATGTAGGCACTCATATTATTATGGATCACGGCGAGGGACTTCCTTATGCACTGGAGCCAATGTATCTTTCTGCAGGAAAAGATTATATCAGTGAGGACGGTACAGAAGCTGACGGTTATGTAAACAGTGAAGAAGCTGTAAAAACTACCTCTTTCCTGGCTGATCTGATCGCAAAAGGCTATGCAAATGTTGAGCCGATCAAGGATGAATTTTTAAACGGAGCCTGCGCAACCATGATTGGCGGTTCCTGGGATACAGCTGTTCTGGAGGAAAGTGCAGAGTTTGACTGGGGCGTAACTTACTATCCGGTCAATGATGATACAAAGGAAGCTGTTTCTCCCTGCGGCGACTGGGCGGCAGCAGTAAGCAAGGATTGTGAAAATCCGGAAGCAGCAGGTAAATTCCTTCAGTGGCTGATGAATACAGACAATGTTGCTTCTTATGCGGCGGCTATTGCAAAACCTGCAACCCGTATTTCTGCTTATGACACAGAGGAAATGGCAGAATACAAAGAAGGCGTTCGCGCAGTATTTAAAGAGCAGCTTGAAAACACAGCAGTTCCGCGTCCGAGAACTCCTTCCTATGCAACTTTCTCATCTGCATATGCAGAAGCAATGACAAATATTTTCTCTGATGCATCCAGTAATGAGGAAGTGGATGAGGATTATATCCAGTCCGAGCTTGACACAGCAGCAGAAACATTTACAGACGATTATGAAACCTATTATGCAGAATAAAGACTGAGAAATTTACGGGATAGCCGCATCGCCTGGCGGTGCGGCTGTTTCTGACCTCTCAGTTTCTTTTACTGGACAGGAAAAGGAGGGAAAGATTATGGCAAAGACAAAAAATCTTGACAGGCCGGAAACGAGATGAGAGAATTACTGCATATATGTTTGTAGCTCCTGCAGTGATTCTTCTGATCGCATTTCTGGTTGTTCCGATGATTTATACTGTATATTTCTCAGGATTCAAATATCAGATCATGAGACCGGACGCAATCAAATTATCGGACTTGAAAATTATCAGAAGCTGTTCAGTGATAAGAACTTCTGGATCGCATTAAAGAATACGGTTTATTTTACAGTTCTTGTTGTACCGATCCAGTGTGCTCTTGCTCTGGGACTTGCGCTTCTTGTCTCGAAAAAAATTCCCGGGGCGTATCCATTTTCAGAACAATGTATTTCAGTCCTCAGCTTACTTCCATGGTTGTAATCGCGGTTCTGTGGTCAGTTCTTTATAATGCGAATCCAAATACAGGACTGATCAACTCTCTTCTTGTTTCCCTTGGAATGGAGCCTATCAAATTCCTCAGCGACGCAGACACAGCAATGAACTCGATTATCTTCATGTCTGCATGGCAGGGGGCTGGATATCAGATGATGATCTTCCTGGCAGGTCTTCAGGGAATCCCCAAGGATCAGTATGAAGCGGCAGCGGTGGACGGCGCTACGAAATTTAAACAGTTCCTGTATATTACCCTTCCCGGATTAAAGGGAACTATAAAATATGTTGTTATGATCACAATGATCCAGGCAATGAAGCTGTTTACCCAGCCTTATATCATGACTCAGGGAGGCCCGAAAAATTCTACCAAAACACTTGTATATTACATTTATACACAGGGCTTCCAGAAGGGTAACTTCGGCTATGCCTGCTCTATTGCAGCAGTATTCTTTGTGATTGTGGTAACGTTGTCCATGGCAATGAAAAAAGTTACAGCGGCTACAGACTGAGAAAGGAGGATATGGTTATGACGAATCAATGAAATTTCTGTTAAATTCGGCAAATTTATGTTTTACTTCGGAAATATTGTGATCGGCATTATTTTTGTATCTCCTTTGATCTGGATGATCTCGGCATCTCTGAAGCCGGAGGCAAAGATTTTTGCAGACATGGATTCCCTGGCTACATTTTTGCCCATTCAGGCATCTCTGGACAATTATGCAGAGGTGTTTTCAAGGCTGAACATGCCTCAGGTATTCAAAAATACTTTGCTTTACATTGGCCTGATTCTTATTTTTGATCTTTTGGTAAACTCCATGTGCGGTTATGCCCTGGCGAAATTTGATTTTAAGGGCAAAGGTGCGATCATGAATCTTGTGATTGCATTGATGGTTCTTCCAATGGAAGCGATCATGCTGCCGCTGTATATTGAAATGTCCCAGCTTGGATGGGTCAATACACTTCCGGCTCTTGTTGTGCCGTTTATAGCAAAATGCTTTTCCATTTATATGTTCCGGCAGTTTTTCTGTGATGTGCCGGACGAACTGATCGAGGCAGCGGCCATTGACGGCTGCAGTCCTGTCGGGAACATTTTTAAGATTGTTGTACCAATTTTCCAAAACAGTATATGCAACCGTGTTTATTCTTGACTTTGTAGCTCACTGGAATGACTTTGATGTGGCCGTTCCTGGTTATGACCGGAGAAGATAAGCGAACCATTCAGCTTGCAGTACAGTCCTTCTTTGGAACACAGCCGGTTCACTACAGTGCGATCATGGCAGCATTGGTTGTCTCTGCAATTCCAATGATCATTATGTTTATTTTCATGCAGAAATATTATGTGGAGGGAAATTGCCTCATCAGGAATCAAGGGCTGCAAAAAAGCCGGTAAAAAGAATCTGAAAGGCGAATACAATATGACGACAAGTGAATTATTAAAACAGGCCAGAGAATATGAGAAAAAACGGATCAGCGAGATCAGCCCGGAGGAAAGACCGACGTATCACGTAACAGGCGGAGCGGGCTGGATTAATGATCCAAATGGTTTTTCGTATTATAAAGGCCAGTATCATCATTTTTTATCAGTATTATCCTTATGCCAATGAATGGGGACCAATGCACTGGGGGCATGTGGTGAGCAGGGATCTGATAAAATGGGAGCGCAGACCGGCGGCTATGGCTCCGGATCAGGAATATGACAATGCGGGATGCTTTTCCGGAAGCGCCCTTGAACTCGCGGACGGACGCCATCTTCTGATGTACACAGGCGTGCGGAAGGTCATAGAAGAGGATGGAAGCCGCAGGGATCATCAGACACAGTGCATGGCGTTTGGTGACGGAACAGATTATGAAAAATATGAAAACAATCCTGTAATTACAGCAGACAATGTGCCGGAAGGCGGAAGCAGGATCGATTTCCGTGATCCGAAAATATGGCAGGAGGAAGACGGTACGTTTTATGCAGTGGCATCAAATGCCAACGCAGAAGGAAACAGTTCTATTCTTTTGTATAAAAGCCAGGATGCGCTTCATTGGGAAGTTTGCAGTGTTATTGATTCCAGCTGAAAAAAGGCTTGGCTGGATGTGGGAATGTCCGGATTTCTTTTCCCTGGACGGAAAGCAGGTTCTTGTGGTAAGTCCAATGGAAATGATGCCGGAGGGGCTGAAATTCCATGTAGGACACGGAACGATTTATCTTACCGGAACCTATGACAAAAACAGCCATGCTTTTACCAGAGAAGACGTGCAGCCCCTTGACAGTGGAATTGATTTTTACGCGCCCCAGACAATGAAAGCTCCTGACGGAAGACGTATTATGATTGCCTGGATGCAGGCATGGAGTAATTCCAAGTTTGTGCCTGACGGAGTAAAGTATTTTGGACAGATGACAGTTCCAAGAGAGCTGACTCTTAAGGATAACAGGCTGATCCAGAAACCGGTACGGGAGCTTGAGGCATACAGAAGCGGCCGGATCTGTCATGAAAAAGGTAAAAATGAACAGAAGAGACCTCTCTGGAAGGAGTTTACCGGACGTGTGATCGATATGACAGTAAAGCTGAAGGCAGACGATAATTTCCGGGAGTTCTGCATGAAGGTTGCACAGAATGAAGATTATTACACTTCTGTTTCCTATGACATCCACAGAAAGGTACTTTGTGTGGACCGAAGCCACAGCGGCTATCTGTATGATATTATGCACAGACGTGAGATTGCAGTGGAGCCTGTGGACGGTATGATAACACTTCGCTGTCTGATGGACCGGTTCAGCCTGGAAATCTTTATCAATGGCGGAAGACAGACAGCCAGTTTTACCCTTTATACTCCTCAGAATGCGGAGGGAATTACCTTTGCGGCAGAGGGAGAAGCGGAAATTTCCGTAGAAAAATACACTCTTTCTTTTTTAACTGAATATAGATAATACCCAACAGAAGAGCGCTTCAGACGGCATTTGGAGAAATAATTTTATTTCAATGGATTGCCGTACAGCGCTCTTTCTGTATACAGGGGACTTTAAAGGGGAATCATCCCGGGAGGTGTTTGGGCATACATGCCAGGATTCCGGGGACATACAGGGCAAAATGCCGTCACCGAAGGTGATTTGGAATGTATTTTGACTAAGTTGCCGGAACCCGGGGGACTGTTCTCAGGCAGGCACCTGTGATATACTGGAAAAGAGATACAGTATATGGTACCTGACATAAACTAAGAACGATTTCAGGAGAGGGAAGATGTTATGACAGACACAAAAAGATTATATTATGAAGACGTTTATATAAAAGAGTTTTCTGCAAAGGTTGTGGAATGCCGAAAAGAGGAGAAAGGCTTTCAGGTGATTCTGGATCAGAGCGCATTTTTGATCCGGAAGGAGGCGGTCAGCCATCCGATCTTGGAATTCTGGGAGATACAGCGGTTACAGATGTTCAGGAAAAGAACGGAGAGCTGATCCATTATGTAAAAAGCGAATTGGAACCCGGAACAGAAGTGATCGGTAAAATAGACTGGCAGAGAAGGTTTGACCTGATGCAGCAGCATTCAGGGGAGCACATAGTAAGCGGTCTTGTGCATGAAGCATATGGATACAATAATGTTGGTTTTCATATGAGCAGCGATGTGATCACCATTGATTTCAGCGGTGTTCTTGATGAGAAACAGCTGGCGGAGATCGAAGAAAAAACAAACAGAAACATATGGGAGGATAATCCTGTAGAAACTTTTTTATCCGGATAAAGAGGAGCTTGCGGCTCTGCCTTACAGAAGTAAAAAAGAACTGACAGGGAAAATCCGCCTTGTATCGTTTCCGGGGGCAGATCTCTGCGCCTGCTGCGGAACTCATGTGACCCATACAGGAGAGATCGGAATGGTAAAAATCCTCAGTGTGGAAAATTTCCGTGAGGGTGTAAGAGTTACCATGATAAGTGGAAAAAGGGTTCTGGATTATCTGAATATGGTGAATGAACAGAATCATAAGGTTTCTGTGAAATTATCGGCAAAAGCCACAGAAACAGCCCGGGCAGTAGAACGGCTTCAGGAGGAAAATTACCGTCTGAAAGGCCGGATCCTCCGTCTGGAACAGGAGCTGTGTGATACAGAGGCAAAGAGATGGGAGGGCGCTGGAAATGTACTTTTATTTCATCAGGGGATGGATGCAGACAGTGTGCGTAAAATGGCAGATGCTGTGATGCAGAAATGCAAGGGCCGCTGCGCTGTTTTTTTCAGAGAATCCGGATGGAAGCTATAAATATGCTGTGGGGGAAAAAGGACGGAAATCTCCGGCAGTTTATAAAAGAGATGAATCAGGCTTTAAACGGGCGAGGCGGCGGAAGGGCGTTTTTTGCCCAGGGTTCAGTAAATGCCGGTGAGGCAGAGATCAGGAAAAATTTTTTGAGAAATAAACTATAACACACACAGTCAGCAGGAGATGAAGAAAATGTTTGGAGAATGTCATGCTCATATATTTATGGACGGAATTAATTACCGGGAAGCTGTAAAATGTCATAAAGACGGAGCAGACGGAAAAAATAATCAGAGAGCATCTGGAAGCCTACAAAAAAGGCAGGAATAAGCTTTGTCAGAGACGGAGGAGATCCTTACGGGGCTTCTGTTCTGGCCCGGAAGCTGGCGCCGGAGTACGATATCGACTATCGTACCTCTGCTTTTGCCATACACAAGGCAGGACATTATGGAAGTATTGTGGGAAAAAAGCTTTTACGGATTTAAAAAGAATTCCACAGTCTTGTTCTGGAAGCCGGAAGGCAGGGCGCTGATTTTATTAAGATCATGACTACCGGACTTCTGGATTTTTGCAGATCAGGGAAAGGTGACCGGCACACCTCTGGATAAAAAACGAGGTTTGTGAGATGGTGCATATCGCACATGAAGAAGGCTTTGCCGTTATGAGCCACACCAATGGAGTATATGGAGTCCAGGCAGCAATAGAAGCCGGAGTGGACAGCCTGGAGCATGGGAATTATATGGATGAGGAATGTATTTCCATGCTGGCAGACAGCCGCACAGTCTGGGTCCCCACCCTTGTGACTGTGAGAAATCTCAGAGGATGCGGACGATATGAGGACAGAGTTCTTATCCCTATTATCAGAAAAGCAGAAGAAAATCTTTTTCTTGCATGTCAGAAAAAGGCGCAGGTGGCTCTGGGAAGCGACGCCGGCGCCTACATGGTAATGCATGGAAACGGAATTGTTGATGAGTATACTGCCTTCCGGTCAGTTCTGGGAGACAGCGATGATCTGGAGAACTGGCTGAGACAGGGTGAAAATGAAATAAAACCCGGTTCAGGCATCCTCGATTTTGACACAGGTATAAATGTTGGTGTTCCGGGATTCTGCCGGATCAAAAGTAAGCTTTACGCTGCTTCCGGTAAGCAGCCCTCCTGTAGAGGAGTTCTGGGCTGTATCGGTGAAAAAAAGTAAGACTGATTCCATCCGGGCTCATAATCGTAATGGTATTGGCAGTGGATCCGATGATCTCGCCTGAGATTGCAGATGAAATGGAGTGTTTGTTGGCCTGTTCCGGTATTTCGCCTGTAATTCCCAGTACAGTTATGCCATCCAGAGTGGTTCCGTTGAATTCTCCTGTGTAGGTAATATTCACATGAGCTCCTGTTGCAATTCCTCCGCTGAAGTGACAGGGTACAGAAGACATGTCAAGCTTCAGTACAGTGTCGGAATTGTCAGGCGATACCTGAAGTATGTTCATATTTACAGAGCGGATCACAGTGCGAAGCTGTTTTTCCTGGGGAACAGCAGTATCCGGCTGAGGCGGCGGAGTGGGGGTAGGTTCAGGTACTTTCAGGGGATCGATATCGGAGACTCTGAGCACCTTCAGTTGTGATGCGTCCAGAATATTTGGATTTTCTGAGGTACCCTGGCCAAAATCTCCCCTGTAATGAAGATAGACCCAGCCTCCGGGACGGAGTCCGTTCTGATAATACTGTTCTGTTCCGGTAACAGGATAAGTGGCAGTTTTGCCGCCTTTTTGATTTCAGGGTAATGGTATTTTCTGTAAGTCCCTGAACCTGTCCGTAAGTCCTTTTTTTCTTTCAGTTCCGCTCTGTCGTGGTAGGCATCTGCCACCTTCAGGACTCTGACAGAACTGGTATCAGTGGTGTTAAGCTGACCTTCATAGATTACGCAGACGTCAGCCCCGGCAAGAAGTCCTTCCCTGCATTCAAGCTCTGCCTGTGAGATGTCAAAGCTGTAGGTATCTGACTTTTGGCAGAGGGTAAGGCGGCTTCCTGTAAAATCCTTTACAGTTCCCCGTATCTCATCCATATATACCCGGGGATTCTGTGGAGCATCAGCCTGGATTTCCGGCTTGTCAGAAGAAACTGGTCCGTCAGAAGTCTCAGACGGAATACAGCCGGAAACGGCAAAAAGAAGTGTTGTGCAGAGAAGAGCAGCTGATAGTTTTTTTCCAATGAATGTCCTCCAGTATGATCAATTACCGGACGTTTCCTGCAGGCTGTCTTTTGCGGACAGAGGTTTCTCTGTGCTGTCCGCAGCCGGAGGCTTGGCGGTGAAATCAAAGATTTCCCGATAGGCATCCCATCCTCTCTGTTGTGGGCAGCATTGGGCATCAGCCCTGTACATTCGGTACAGGCATTGGTGTCCAGGTAATTTTCGTAATATACATGATAAGGATCTTCATGTTTTTTTACAGAACTGTGATCCGAAAGTTTTCTGTGTTCCATCATACCCCTCCTTTATGCTGTTGGCAATGGTTTTGAGAGATAGTATGGTAAAAAAACCTGTATTTTATTCATTACTGTTCATAGATCAAGTTGCTGTGAACCTAGTAA
>ENA-OPYU01000192-OPYU01000192.1-human-gut-metagenome-genome-assembly--contig:-NODE-192-length-24768-cov-2.941926_pt1 | contig 24768 bp, 41 predicted proteins | sample MGYA00242637_ERZ504482 | MGnify/ENA primary metagenome ERZ504482 (study PRJEB26092, sample SAMD00036237) | human gut metagenome | host: Homo sapiens | study: EMG produced TPA metagenomics assembly of... | reverse complement strand
TCGTCTACATAGTAGCCGAATACAGTAGCACCTTTTCCTGAGCTTGCATTCTCAACAGCGGCTTTCAGACGCTTCTTAAGACCGTGTCCTGCGAAAATGTTGTCTCCAAGAACCATGGCAACCGTGTCATTTCCAATCAAACTCTTCGCCGATGATAAATGCCTGTGCAAGTCCGTCCGGGCTTGGCTGTACAGCGTAAGTAAGAGATACGCCGAACTGATGGCCGTCACCAAGAAGCTCCTTGAAACGTGGGGTATCCTGTGGAGTGGAAATGATCAGAATATCACGGATCCCTGCGTTCATAAGAACGGACATTGGATAGTAGATCATTGGTTTATCATAAATTGGAAGCAGCTGCTTGGAGGTGACCATAGTCAATGGGTAAAGTCTGGTACCGGATCCACCGGCTAAAATAATTCCCTTCATAATTTCGTTCTCCTTTGTTGGATTTGCTATATTGTTCCTATTGCGAACAATATCTGATTTATGCTGTCAGGGGCATAATTTCGTAGTCGTTCATGAATGCTGCCGGACTTTTGGGCAGCATTTGTTTGCCCTGACCTGAGTCTGTAGCTACATTATAAAAGGTGACCTTACGTTACCTTCAAGACCCTTTTTTACAATTACTTTTCAAGTTTGTTACATTTTTCACAAAGAAATACCCCTGCATCCTTGGTGATATGGAACCCATTTTCTGGTTTTTTTCTTAACAAGGGCGCGAAAATCCTTGTAACGGTCTGGCAGATACTGGTTCTGATTGCCGTGGCAGGAGAGAATATAGGAAATTAAAGGTTCCGCATCGGTGACAATCAGTTCGTCCTCATAGGATTTCCAGGTAATCTGCTGAAAATAAGGGGAAAGGATATCCGTTCCATTTTCCCTGCCAAAGCGTTCGTACAGTTTATCTGCGGAGAGGGCAATCCTTTCATCGAAGGACTGGACTAGAAGGCTGACCTCCCGCATATGTCTGGAACCGTAGGTACTGCAAAGAAAACGTCCGCCTGGCTTTAGGATTTTTGTTACATTTTTGCACACCTTTCCAATGTCGTCACAGTAAAAAACGTACATGATTGGCAATGACCAGATCAAAGGTGCCAATTCTTGGGGAATGGTGTGACAGTCAAAGCCTTGAAAGAAAAACGGGGATCTTCTCCGCCAATGGCACGCCTGGCGTCACGGAGCATTCCCTCGGAAATATCAGAAAGGGTAATGTGTATGTTCCCTGGAAGCTTTGATAAGTTCTGGGTCCAGAGAGCTCCGTCACCGCAGCCAAGCTCCAGAATATTCATTCCCTCATGAATCTGGCACTGCTGGCAGATCCAGGGAAACCAGCCTTCCTGGTTTACAGAATAAAGACTGTGCAGGTTGATCCTGGAAGAAATGTTGGAAGCATTCTGGTACTGATTTTTCAGGCTTTTTTTCCATAACAGTCAGATGAATCAGGTCCAGCATACGGCTCCAGTCCACGGTATGCTCCTCAGAAATGGCCTGGGCAGTATCTTTCAGTGTTTTTTCCACAAGCTGCATCTGTTCAATCCGGTCCTGTACAAGCTTCAGCTGTACATTCAGGGCATTGAGCATAAAATGGCTGTCCGGGTCTTCGATAGTCATCTCCCGGATATCCTCCAGGGAAAATCCAAGATATTTTAGCAGCAGGATCTGCTGCAGCCTTGCAAAGTCCGTGTCAGTATAAAATCTTGCGCCGGACTCGGATACAAGAGAAGGTTTCAGAATATCGTGCTGGTCGTAATAGCGGATGGTCCGCAGTGTTACTCCAGCCATCCGGGCAAACTGACCGGAAGAGTAGTAGCCGTCTTTTTTTCCAAAAAAAACACCTCCTGGATTGCCAAATGTTATATTTTATTATAGGGAAAATTTATCTGGGCGCAATGGAAAGTTTGAGGCAGGTTATGGTTCATTCCGTGCTCAGTAATACTGACAGATCCTGTCGCAAAGAGGCGAACGCTTTTCCTTGTGCGTTTTTTTATCTGTGTGCTACCCTTTAAGCAAGGTCAGCGGGGCCGAAGATGAATCTTAAAACTGGCAGTTCTGTCAGTCTTTTTCCACAATAAAATGTAAGGAAGAGAAGAAAAAAGGACAGGAGGTTAACATGAACCTATTCGATTTTACCTACTGCGGTAATTATAACCGGCAGATCCAGAACCTGGCCAGAATATCCCCTGAGAAGTGGAGCTTTGGGCAGTCCTGGGGATAACGGGATCCTGAAAGGCTATCTGGAAAATACATTCCGCAGACTGTATGAGGAAGGAAAAGTACGGGAAGAGAAAGAATATGCCCTTTTTCATACAGGACTCTTTAATCAGTATTATCAGCCGATTTATGCTTATTTTGTTCCAAATGTAGTACCGGACAGACAGAAATGGTATCTGGAAGGATTTTATACAGACTACTCACTTTTTAAAAACTAAAAAATTTACTGATCTTCCACCCAGGGCTTCCTATGTGGAAAATTCCTTCCGATCTGGTGTTTGATACCAAGCTGCCGGTGGTGCCTCAGTATGAACATATTTTTGGATGATGAGGAAAACTGTGCAGCGGCTTCCTTCCGCAGTGAGGGAGAGCGGCATGCGGGTACAGCTTTTTGATGGAGCCTTACAGCAGACCAGACGAATACTGGAGTCAGACTACAAGGCTGCCATTCCTCAGTATTATAACCATTCCATTCAGCTTTTAATCCCAATCTGCCTTCAGAACCCGGGAATTCCCGATCTGGCACTAGCCTGTATGAAAACTCCGGATGGGGCCAAATATCTGGGACGAACCTGTCTGACTCTCCGGATGGCCTATCACAATGCCAGACTGCTTGCAAGACTGGACGGGAGCTGGCTGAGGGCGTGAAGAAGTTAGAGAAAATGAGATACCTTCAAAGATGATATTGGAACAGCAATCGGAAAGCTGCAATTTCCTGGCAACGTCTTGCAGCTGTGGGGCAGATCGTGAACAGGAATAAAGAGTGTGAAAGAACTGTGACTTTCTTTCGGAAAACCTGTTCAAAATATATAAAACGTGTTACAATATAAAACTATCACAGAGAGAAAATCAGAGGTAAGGACTACATAAGACAGCAAGTCCTGGATCGATCAGAGAGGCAGGAATCAGACCTAGGATTTCCTTACAGAACACAGGAGAATGTATGAGAATCGAATTAAAAGACGAAAATCAGGAAGAACCGCAGAAAATTGACGAGAACGACATCCGTTACAAACACGAGACTGATCTGACTAAGAAAGAGAAGCGTGAACTTGAGAAAATGAAGCTTGCCAGTATGGGCTGGAAGGGAAAGCTTCAGTATATCTGGGCCTATTATAAGCCACAGATGGCAGCCATTGTGGCGGTGATCGCCATAGCCCTTTTTTGTAAAAGATCTCTACGAAAATTCCAAAATCCATACAGCACTTACGGTTATGGTAATTGACTCCTACGGAACGAAGCAGGAGGAAGCCGAAGAAAAGGTACAGGAAGCGCTGGGAATCCAGGACGATCCATATGAAATCGTCACAGTAGACGAAAGCCTGCGTACCGGTGAAGACGGAGTTGCATTGGAATCCTACAGCCAGATGGCCTTTACCACCAAAGTATCTGCCAGGGCAGTGGATGTGCTTATTGGTTCCGAAGATTATATGGACGGTTTTGAGTTCAAAGATGAGTATTTCATGGATCTGACAAAGCTTTTGCCAGAGGAGGTTTACCAGGCCTTTGGGGAGCAGGATGACAAATACAGCATTACCATTGATTCTGATGAACTGGAAGAGGAACTTGAGGTGACCTATGAGCCTGTTAAGATCGGAGTTCTCGCTAATTCAGAGAATGTGGAGAATGCAGTGAAATGGCTGACGAAACTGGCAGAAGATTTATCGTAAATAATGAAGGGAGACGTGTGAAAGGTGCCGCGTCCCCCTTCCTTTTTCTGTAAAAATATGCCGGATTTTCTGGGTGCATTTTCACATCAAAGCTTTTTTACAGATAGTGTTTTTCAATAAAAGAGAGAACTCCATATAGCCCCATGGCAATCAGACACAAAACCACAATGGACATCAGCACCCAGGTAAGCTTGAAGAAGTGTGTCTGCAATCTGAAAGAAACTATATAAAATTCAGAAAAATTTTGTAAAATGTCAATAGGATATTTGACCGAAATAAGGTATCCTAAACAGACAGAAGAGATTCTAAAGGATAACAGGAGAGAAGAATATGAAGGTTTTGCTGGCCGGGAATACCGGCTATGTGACAGAAGAATTTGTAGAAGAAGCATTTCCAGAATGTCAGGTAATGGTACTTGGAAATAAAATGATAAAGACAGTCCGGAGAAGGGAACTTATTTCCAGACCATTTCCCAGGACGGAACTGGAACTTGGAGATATTTTCAGAACATACGAATTTGAAGCTGTGGTATATTTTCCAATTATCTGACCTTACATGGAGAACTGGAAGGGGAAGCAGAGAATTTGCGCAAGATCCTGCAATACTGCAGGAAAGGGGTTCAAAGCCATTTCCTTTACGTGACAGGACCGGAGGGAATGTTTGATGTACCAACAGGCAAGACTCTGCTGGTACAAAATGCAGAGGATGTGTGCAGACGCTATGCGGGACTGTACGGTCTGAAGGTAAAAATACTGCGGGTACCCTATTTATATTCAGGAATCTATAAAAAAGATTTTTTTCACAGAATTTTCCAAGCTTCGAAAGAGAGCCAGAAGCTGTTTTTTTCAAGAAGCTTCGGAGCTAGAAAGCCTGTTTTTTCATATTCTATGGATCTGGCAGAACTGATGTACAAGCTTTTTGATAACTGGAATGATGAGGAAGAGGTATTGAATGTTCCAGATGTATTTGACATCTGTTTTCAGGATGTGACCGAAGAACTGCAAAAAGGTTTTATCCCCGGTCTCCATTATCTATAAAAGCAGTGCCGTTGTAGAAAAAATAAAAGAAGACGACAGACAGATCCGAATAAACTATAACTGGTTTCCAAAGATTTCAGTATTAGATCATATTTCGGAAATGTATGAAGAATATAAAGAATACACACAAAACAATGGGGGAAAAGCAAGCTGGCTTACCAGGCTTTTCAATCAGGACAAAAGATGGCTGCGGGTATGTGAGTTTGTGGTCTGCTTTCTGGCGTTTGAATTTTTGCAGCGTCTTCTGGGAAATCAGGCTCAGTTTAAGATGATTGATCTGCGTCTTGTGTTTATTGTCTTGTTTGGAAGTCTTTACGGTCTGGGATATGGGATTGCCGGAGCAGCAGCCCAGGCAGTATCCTTGCTTCTGGCATATGAAAGCCAGGGAACAAAGTGGTATACTCATTTTTTACGAACCGGCTAACTGGATACCATTTATCTTTTATTTTGCTGCAGGTGCCGTGTGTGGCTATGTGCGAATGAAAAACAGGGAAAATCTGGAATTTATATCAGAGAAGAATCAGCTGATCCGGGAAAAATTTCTCTTTATGCGTGATCTGTACCAGGAGACCCTTCAGGACAAAAAAAGATACAAAAAACAAATTCTGGGCAGTAAGGACAGCTTCGGAAAGATCTTTTGACATTACCAGAAAGCTGGATATTGTACAGCCAGAGGAACTGTTTATTGAAACTATGCACATTATGGAAGAAGTTCTGGAGAATGAAACTTTTTGCGTTTTTATTCCATCAGTCAGAAAAATGGATACGGCAGATTGGAAGCGGCATCCCCTAAGTCTCAGGGAATGTACTCTGCTTCTGTCAGATTAAGCGAGTATACGCTTGCCATGGATACCCTGGAAAAAGGGCAGGTATGGGCAAATCGGGATTTCGTAAAAGGTTATCCCATGTATATGGCTGGTATCAGGAAAGAAGGCAGTCTGGTGATGCTGATCTGTATTCAGGAGGTAAGAAACGGGCAGCTGACTTTATATTATATGAATCTGTTTCAGATTTTATGTGGTCTTGTAGAAACATCTCTTTTACGTGCTCTTGAATATCAGGAAGCCACGGAATACAAGAAATATGTAGAGAATACGAGGATCCTGAAGCCGGAATACTTTGAAAAAAGTCTGGAGCTTCAGCATTCTATGCGTGAGCAGAAGATGGCATCCTATATCCTTCTGAAACTGAAGTATGGGAATATGACCATTGAGGATGCGGATGAGGCATTGGACAGCTGTATCAGAGAAAACGATATCCGTGGTATTTCTCCGGAAGGGGAGTTATATCTGATCCTGACCCAGGCAGATGACAAGGCATTGCCAGTCATCCTTGAACGTCTGAAAAGAAATGGCTTTGAGGGAAAGGTACTTGATGTTCCGGCAGGAAAAGAGACAGCAGGAGTGGAATCATGACAAAAACAGCAATTGGAATCACGGCACTGGCGATTCATCTGATCATTTGTATACTGATCTGGTCAGGAATACGCACAGGTTTTCTGAAAGTAAAGATGTACATGCTGTCTCTTGCCGTATTTGTACCAGTCTGGGGACCGGTGTGTGTCCTGCTCATACATTTTCAGCATTTTTTTCGGTACGGATCAGGTGAAAACAGTGGGAGTTGAAAAGCTCAGGGTTAACGAGGAAATTTATAAGAACATGTTTCCGGCCATGGAGGAAAATGACAGGGATGTGGTTCCTCTGGAGGAGGCCCTTCTTCTGAATGATCCTTCCAGGCGCCGGGAACTGATCATGAACGTTCTGAATGATAACCCGGGGGAATATGTGGAATTATTAAAGCAGGCACGAATGAATGAGGATGTGGAGGTAGTCCATTATGCGATTACAGCCATGGTGGAACTGTCCAAAGAATATGATTACAGATTACAAAAATTGAGAAAAAATATACGAATGATCCAGATGATCCTGTTATTCTGGAGGAGTACTGTGATTTCCTGAAAGAATATCTGAGTCAGGGCTTTATGGAGAAGCAGATGGAACAGATTTACAGAAACCAGTATACCCAGCTTTTGTTAAAACAGCTGGAACAAAAGGTGAATCTCCATACCTGTGTCTGCCTGATGGAAAATCTTATGGTGCAAAGGGACTTTTTTTCTGGCAGAAAAAATATTGAAAATCATGGATCAGAACTGGCACAGAGGTGAAGAATACTGGATCTGGAAAATTCGGTATCTGGCAGAACGGAAAATGGGGAAAGAACTGAAACAGAGCTTACAGGCATTGAAGGAAGAGCATATCTATCTTTCTTCCAGAGGAAAGGAGGCACTGGGATTTTGGCTGGATGGATCAAAAAGTGAAAGCTTTTCAATTTAAGGGAATTCTGGTGATCCTGGGCTGTTTTCTGCTTATAGGAGCCATTCTGTTTGCAGAACGATCCGGTCTGTCCTACCGGGAAAAGGCAAAGAAACTGACTTATCTGGATGCAGATAAAGTGGTTATGGAAGAAACTGCGATAAAGACACTAAAGCCAACCTGCCTTGTTCTTACAGACAGCAGTCAGGCGAACAGCACCATGGCGTGGATCCAGTTCGAGCAGATCTTTAAGGACATGAAGGTGGGTACTGATCTGGTTGATGTAAATCATGAAAGTATACCGGATGATCTGTCTGATTATGAGACTGTGGTCGTTCTTTTAAGCGATTTAAGTCCGCTGAAAGAAAATGTGCTGAAGATCAGCGACTGGGTAAAAGAAGGCGGAAGTGCCATGTTCGCCCTTACTCTTCAAAAAGATACTTATGTATCCCTTATTGAGCAGAAGCTTGGAATTGTATCCTCAGGTTACACAGATGCCATGGTAAACAGCATTTATTTCGACAGTGAGTTTCTCGTCGGAGGCGGAAAAGCATACAAAGTCACAGACGGCTACGAATCGGCCTGGGCAGTGGAGCTGAGTCAGCGTGCAAGGGTATACGCCTGGGCAGATGATACGTCAGGCGTTCCTTTGATTTGGGAAGCTGATTATGGAAACGGAAAGTTTGTAGTAGATAATTTTGGGTTTTATGAAAAAGCTTTCAGAGGCTTTTTTGCTGCATCCTATAGTCTTCTTACAGATGTGGGGGTATATCCGGTGATTAACGGATCCGTCTTTTATCTGGATGATTTTCCCTCCCAGTTCCAAATGGAGATGGAACTTATATAAAAAGGGATTATGGCACCAGTATTGCGGATTTCTATACCAATATCTGGTGGCCGGATATGATCGCCCTTGCTACGACTCACAATGTGCAATATACAGGAGTTATAATAGAAAATTATGAGGATGAAACAGACGGAGAGACGGAACGCCAGGATGATGTACAGCGGTTCCAGTATTTTGGAAATATGATCCTTCATCAGGGCGGGGAACTGGGTTATCACGGTTATAATCATCAGCCGCTCAGCCTGTCAGACACGGATTATGGAGATGCACTTCCCTATAAGACCTGGACAAGCTTTTCTGCCATGGAAAAAGCAATGAAAGAGCTGATGGATTTTGGAAAGGAAATGTTTCCGGAGACTACCATGTCTGTTTATGTTCCTCCTTCTAATGTTTTGTCAGAAGCGGGAAGGAAACTGCTGGGCTCTCTGTATCCCCAGATCCGTACTATTGCCAGCAATTATTTTTCCGGCGACTATGCTTATGTGCAGGAGTTTGAAGTGGCTGAAGATGGAATCGTAGAACAGCCGCGTATTATTTCCGGTGCGATCATTGACGATTATATGCAGATGGCTGCTTTGTCTGAGTTGAATATGCATTTTGTAAATACACATTTTATGCATCCGGATGACCTTCTGGATGAGGACAGAGGCGCTGCCCTTGGCTGGGAAAAGCTGAAAAAACGTCTGGATGAATACATGACCTGGCTGAATGAAGCAGCACCGGCACTTCGAAATCTTACAGGCTCCCAGCTATCCGGTGCCATTGAAAGATATGGTGCCCTGACCGTGGAGAAATACATTACAGACAAGAAAGTGCATCTTCATCTGGGAAATTTTTACGATCAGGCGTATCTGATGGTGAGAATGAATAAAGGAACTCCGGTGCGTGTGACTGGTGGAGACTTGACTCAGGCTGCTGGGAATCTGTATCTGCTGAGCGCAGAACAGGAAGATGTGTACATTGAGTTCGAATAAATATAATGACAGCAGTGTCAAAAGGGTCTTTTTACTATTGGTAACATAAACATATGTATTGAAAATTGCAGATAAAAGGAGAAAACAGTGAGAATCTGTCTGGTTTTGGAAGGGTGTTATCCTTATGTGTTCGGCGGTGTTTCCACATGGATGCACCAGTATATCAATCAGATGCAGGAGCATGAATTTGTGCTCTGGGTTATTGGGGCAAATGCAGAAAAAGAGGGAAATTTGTCTATGAACTTCCAGAGAATGTTGTGGAGGTTCATGAGGATTTTTTTGGATGATGCTCTCCAGGTGAAAGAAAAGGGGAAAATGTCCCATATTTTTTCCGAAAAAGAACTAGAAAGTCTGAGCGAGCTGATGCAGATGAGGAGACCGGACTGGGAGACGTTGTTTTCCTTGTATCATGATAAACATTTAAACCCTATGGCATTTTTTGAAAAGTGAGACTTTCCTGGAGCTTCTTATAAAAATCTGTAAGGAACAGTATCCGTATATTGCTTTTGCAGATGCCTTTCACACCATGCGTTCCATGCTCCTTCCTGTTCTGTATCTTATGGGAAGTGAAGTGCCAGAGGCGGATGTGTATCATGCCATATGTACCGGGTACGGCGGACTTCTGGCCTGTCTGGGCGGCTATGTGTACAAAAAGGATGTTCTTCTTACAGAACATGGAATTTATACAAGGGAAAGAGAGGAGGAGATTATCCGTGCCAAGTGGGTGGTTCCATCCTTTAAGAAACAGTGGATCGCTTTCTTTTATATGCTGTCAGATATGATCTATCAGAGGGCATTTCGTGTGACCTGTCTTTTTATAAATGCAATGCGCACTCAGATTCAGATGGGCTGTGCACCTGGGAAGTGCCGGGTTATCGAAAATGGGATCGACTATGACAGGTTGTCTGGAATCCCCCTGAAAGAAGAGGATGGCTGGGTGGATATTGGAGCAGTAGTAAGGCTTGCTCCTATCAAAGATATCAAGACCATGATCTACGCATTTTTTTGAACTGTCTGCGCATGTAAAAAATGTACGCCTTCACATTATGGGAGGAGTCGATGATGAAGAATATGCACAGGAATGTTACGAGCTGGTGAAACAGCTGAAGCTGGAAAACATTATATTTACAGGGCGTGTGGACATTGTAAAATATATGGAGAAACTGGATTTTACCATCCTTACCAGCATTTCAGAAGGACAGCCCCTGTCTGTGCTGGAATCCTTTGCTGCAAGACGTCCCTGTGTTACCACAGATGTAGGCTGCTGTCGGGAACTTCTGGAGGGAAAGGAAGAGGATGTATATGGAAAGGCAGGCTATTATGTGGCACCTATGTATCGTGACGGACTGGCTCTTGCCATGGAGAAAATGTGTGAATCCAGAAGAAGGCGGCTTCGTATGGGAAAAAATGGACAGGAACGGGTAAAGGCTTATTACAGACAGGAACGCATGATCCGTCTGTACAGGGAGCTTTATGAGGAGGTGATACAAAAGAATGGCCGGAATCGGATTTGAACTAAAAAAACTGTTTAACAGCCGGGGACTGTTTGCTTCCTTCAGAGCTTACGGATATGCGGGAGTCGTATGTACCGGTCCAATGCTTCTTGGAATTGTATTGCTTCTTGGTGTTATGTATCTTTGTGATAAAACAGGAGGCAGCAGACACAGCCGGGAACTTCTGGTGTGTATGATCACGTATACCCTTTTGTTTTCCCTGACAGTTACCAGATTTTTTGTCTATGGTAGTTACCAGGTTTATTGCGGATATGCTGTACGAAGAAAAATATGATATGGTATTGCCTTCTTTCTGGGGCTCTACAGGGATCATGCTGGTGGCCGGCGGGATTCTGTATGGAATTTTTCTTATCTTTTCCGGAGCAGGACTTATGGACAGCTTGCTGTGTCTGTGGCTTTTTGGAGAGCTGACCGTCACCTGGAATGCAATGAGTTATCTCACTGCAATCAAAGATTACAGAGGAATCATGCTGTCATTTACAGCTGCTATTGTGATCACATTTATATCCGGCTGGGTATTGCTGATGCTGGGGATTCCCCATGTGGAAGCTCTTCTGATTGCAGTGGCTGTGGGATACGGAGTGATGCTTTTGTGGGATGTGATCCTTTTGTATCAGTATTTTCCCCAAGGGGAAAAGGGTGCCTTCCTTTTCCTAAGATGGGTGGATCAGTTTCTGCCTCTGGCATTTACCGGGCCTTTTTATCAATATTGGACTGTTTGCCCATTTGGTGATCATGTGGGTCGGACCGCTTCAGGTACAGGTGCAGGGACTGTTTGTTGGTGCACCCTACCATGATGTGCCAGCTCTTGTGGCATTTCTTACAATTTGGGTAACAACAGTAAACTTTGTGGGTTTCTGTGGAGGTGAACTTTTTTATCCGGAAATATAAAAAACTACTACAGTTTATTTAATGATAAAGGTGCTGTAGGAGATATTACCCAGGCAGGTGAGGAAATGTTAAAGGTATTGAATGTGGAATTGAAATACACGGCCTTGAAGCAGCTCCTTGCTACAGCACTTGCTATTTCTCTTGGCGGACTGCTCCTGGAGTATGTGCCGCTTGGATTTAACGATCTTATGGAAGGGTATTTCAGAACCCTCTGTGTGGGATATGGCATTTATGCGGTGGCAAATACCATGCTTCTGCTGCTTTTATATTTTACAGATTATAAAGGAGCGTTGGCGGCCTCCGGATGTTTTGCAGGAGGAACTGTGCTGTTTACAGTAATATCCCTGTTTTTTCCAAGAGTATATTATGGTTTCGGGTTTCTCACAGGCAGCGCAGTGTTTTTTCTGATTGCAGCCTTTCGTCTGGACTATTACACAAAGAGGCTGCCCTATTATATTTTGAGTGTACAGCCTGTGGTGGCCAGGGAAAAAATGAGGAAAGTTTTCCAGACTTGGTTTTTTCCTCAGCGAAAAACTGGAAAGGAGTCAGAACAGTGAAAAAATATAGAAAACTTGCATGTATTCTTGCCGGAAGTATGACCATGTCTTTATTCGCAGGCTGTATAGGGAATGGAGATGTAGTGCCGGAAGAAAAAATGAGAGCACAGATACAGAAGAACAGGCAGCAACGGAAGCGTCACAGGAGATAAAAAAAGCAGATTCCCGGGATATTGACCAGGTTCATTTAAGAGATAAGGACAGTCTTTATGAAAACGATGACGATACCAGCGTGGTTACCATGTACCTCACTGTTTCAAAGGGGAATTCTTCAGAAAATACAAATCATACATGGGAAGAAATCAATAGTTATTCTGTTTATGATTATGAAGAGATGGGAGTGGACAGATATCAGGCGGCTGCACTTTTGCAGATAGGGGATGAGAATGGTCCGACAGAGGGAATGGTAGGATACGGAGAGAATGTTCCCAATGCCACGGTACAGATCCGTGGGCAGACTTCAAGCCGCAATGCCCAGCAAAAACTATAAGATTGAGCTGAAGAAAAATAAAGGAACCTGGCGCGGACAGAGAACCATTAATTTGAACAAGCATATGACAGAAGGAATGCGGTTTCGAAACAAGCTTGCCTATGACCTGCTGAAGGGCATTCCACAGCTGATCAGTCTGAGAACACAGTTCGTCCACCTGTATGTAAAAGATACCACAGATGGTTCTGCTGACGCTGAATTTGAGGATTATGGATTGTATACCCAGGTAGAGCAGCTGAATAAGACTGGATTGAAGAATCATGGACTGGATTCCAATGGACAGCTGTATAAAATTAATTCTTTTGAATTTTACAGATATGAAGATGTGATAAAACTCCAGGATGATCCATCCTATGACAGTGCTGCTTTTGAAAAATTGCTGGAGATAAAGGGAAGTACCGATCATAGGAAACTGATTCAGATGCTTGAAGCAGTAAATGACTACAGTATTCCAATTGATACGGTTCGGGAAGAATACTTTGATGAGGAAAATATTACATATTGGATGGGATTTCAGATTTTGATGGGAAATGTGGATACCCAGAACCGAAACGTGTATTTATATAGTCCATTAAACTCAGATATCTGGTATTTTATTCCCTGGGATAATGATGGCAGTCTGATGAGACCTGAATATAAGATAACCGGTTTTAGTGATCAGAAAAGCTGGGAATCCGGCGTTAGTAACTATTGGGGAAATGTACTGTTCCAGAGATGTCTGAAATCAGAGCGTTTCCGGGAAAAGCTGGACGAAGCGATTCTGGATCTGAAAGAATATCTCAGTGAAGAGAGACTGGGCACTATAATTGAAAAATACAAGACTGTGGTGAAGCCGTATCTTTATGAGATGCCGGATGTGTTTTATGCACCTCTTACCAGTGAACAATATGATGAGCTTGCTGCATCACTTCCGGAAGAAATAGAAAAAAATTTATCAGCTCTATGTAGAAAGTCTTAGTAAGCCTATGCCGTTTTATATTGGTGTTCCTGTTGCAGAGGGAAATAAAATGAAAATAAACTGGGACAATTCCTATTCCTTTGACGCGGAGGATATTACTTATTCTGTAGAGATAGCAAAGGATTATCTTTTTCAGGATGTGATCTATACACAGGATGGTCTTCTGATCCCGGAAACGGAGCTGGAGCTTCCGGAAGCAGGACAGTATTTTATCCGTGTGCGTGCAACCAATGAAAAGGGAAAAACACAGGATGCTTTTGACTATTATGTTACAGATGAAGGAAAGCAGTATGGCATGAGGTGCATCTATGTAACGGAAGATGGTCAGATCGAGGAAGATATTTATGAGGAATAAAAGCAGGGAAGCATTTCGAAATGAATGGAAGTATCTGATCAGTACCAGTGAAAAAGATATGCTTATGCTCAGGCTGAAGCCATTTCTACAGCCGGATCCCCATGCCGGGGAAGGGGGATATTGTATCCGCAGTCTGTATTTTGACGATTACTGGAATAGTGCATACGCGGAAAAGGAAGCCGGTGTACTGATGCGGAAAAAATACAGGATCCGGATTTATAACAATAATGACAAATTTATCAAACTGGAGCGGAAAAAGAAGTTTGGAAGTTATATTTACAAAGAGAGTGCACCGCTTACAAGAGAAGAGGTTGAGAAAATCCTGAAGGGGGACTATGCGTTCCTTTTGTACAGTCCCCACTCTCTATGCCGGGAATTTTACATAGAATGTACCTGCAATATGATGCGGCCAAGGACCATTGTGGATTACGAACGGATTCCCTGGATCCTGGATGCCGGAACGGTAAGGATCACCTTTGATTCAGATGTGAGAGCGGCTATTGGCAGTTATGATATTTTTGATCCTGGATTGCCTGCTTTGTCTGTGCTGGAACCTGGAAAACTGATTCTGGAAGTGAAGTTTACAGAAATGCTTCCCCAGCTTTTACGCGATGTTCTGCCACCGCCAGCAGCGGAATTTACAGCAGTTTCCAAATATGTACTCTGTTATGAGAAAACCAGGTATATGAATGGATTCGAGTACTGGTATGAGACATAAAAAGAAAACGTATAACTGTGAACTATGTTCACAAAAAATATCTTGCAAAATACTGCCTTCTGAATAATTACAAAAAAGCACAAAGAGATAAGTGGAGGAATTTTTTATGAGTGTAAAGGACATGATCAAAAAATCAGTTCTGGAATCCGGAGCGTTTACCAATTATGATGTTCCGGGGATTCTCACAGCTCTTGCGGCGGCTCTGCTGTTAGGGGCGCTGATCTATCTGGTATACCGGAAGTTTTACGCAGGAGTTGTTTTTTCAAGAACATTTGCTGTTACTCTGGTTGGAATGACAGTGCTTACCTGTATGGTAACCTTGGCTATCAGTACCAATGTGGTAATTTCACTTGGTATGGTAGGAGCGTTGTCCATTGTCCGTTTTCGTACAGCAATTAAGGATCCTATGGATCTTTTGTATTTGTTTTGGGCAATCACCACAGGAATTACGGCTGGAGCGGGAATGTATGTCCTGGCGCTTTTGGCGGCTGCGATTATGATCCTGATGATCGTATTGTTTTATCACAAACAGCAGAGAGGAAAAATCTATATTGCAGTGATTCACTATACAGGAGACCAGGCAGGGGATGAGGTAATCCGCTGCTTTGGAAAAAGAAAGTATTTGTCAAATCCAAGACCATGCGCAAAGAAAAAACAGAGATGGCAGTGGAATTGTACTGCCGACAAAATGACATGGATTTTATGGAAAAAATCCGCAGCATTGAAGATGTAGAAGATGTCACTCTGATTCAGTATAATGGGGAATATCACGGATGAAAAAGATTCTGGCAGCAATGTTGCTGATTCTGATAGTCATTCTGGCAGCTGGCGCAGGTTATCAATGGTGGTCTTCCGGAAATGGAAACAAAAAGCAGTTTCAGAAATCCCAGGAGATTTTTGGAAATCCGCTTATGGGATATGCACCAAGTGCCTGGTATGAGAATGTGTCAGAGGATATTTCGCTTTTGTATATGGACATTACCTGGGCAGAATTAGAGCCGGAAGAAGGGGTGTATGCCTGGGATTCCATAGAAGAGGAAAACCAGATAAACAGGTGGAAAAAAGAAGGAAAGCATCTGATCCTTCGTTTTGTCTGTGACATTCCAGGTGATGAGAAACATATGGATATCCCCGGTGGCTGTATGAGAAGACGGGGGAAGACGGAACCTGGTATGACGGTGAATATGGAAAAGGATATTCACCGGATTACAACAATAAGGTTTTTATAGAAGAGCATGAGAAGGCAATCAAAGCCCTTGGAGAGCATTTTGGAAAAGACGGGCTGATCAGTTATATTGAGCTGGGAAGTCTTGGACATTGGGGAGAGTGGCATGTAAATTACAGCGAGGGGATTACGAGAATCCTGAGGAAGCTGTAAGAAACCAGTATATTATGCCCTGGCTGGAAGCTTTTCCCGGCGTAAACATGCTTATGAGAAGACCTTTTCATATTGCAGAAGCTTATGGAATGGGGCTTTATAATGATATGACCGGGCATAAAGAGTCCACAGAAGAATGGCTGACCTGGATTCAGGAAGGTGGAGATTATGGACAGGCAGAGGAGAAAGATGCGCTTGGCAGTATGCCAGACTTCTGGAAGACAGCTCCATCGGGCGGTGAATTTACCAGCTCTGTTTCCATGGAACAGATGCTGGTGACAGATCTGGAACAGACTGTAGAATTGGTCCGGAAGTCTCACACTACATTTTTAGGTCCGAAATATGCAGACAGTCAGTATAAAGATGGCTATGACAAAGTGCTTTTGAATATGGGGTACCGCCTGTGGATCTCAGAAGCTGGCTGGAAAAGGGAGGGGCAGGAAGATTGTCTGTGCCTGACCTGGAATAATGACGGCGTTGCTCCGTTTTACAAAAAAGTGGCCGGTATATCTGTATCTGGAGGATCCCTCTGGAAATACAGTGGAGAAGACTGAAATCAATATGCTTCTTTCTTCTGTTTTACCAGATACACAGCTTATTACTCGGACTGTATTTGAAACCCGGGATATTCCGGCACTTTTGAAGAAGGGATATGCTCTGTCTGTGGGAATTGAAGATCCCATGACAGAAAAGCCTGGCGTAAGGCTGGCAATGGAATGTGCTTATCAGAATGGCAGAAATATACTATGGCAGAAGGAAAAATAGAGTGGCTTTCGGTCCCTTTGCTTTCGGAAGAACCGGTAATAAAAAGTTGGAAGAGGTAGAGAAATGTCAGAAAAAATAGTGAAATACGAGTATGAATATGGCCTGTGTAAACGGATGCACTACCGTGGATTATGGTGCGTGCGTTATGAAGGTGTGCCAGGGCATTTTGAGAAAGCGGGTATGGCCTGTTCCTGTGCAGTGGATAGCTGTGATAAGGATTGTGCAGTTATGGAAAGTGCGGATGCCGTTATTGATCCGGAGTGGGAGTGGCATATGCTGGACAATCCGCCTGGAAGATAGAAAAAAAATTACGGCAGAGACAGGAAGAACTGCATATTATACCATAAGGCATGAAAACCGGAGTTGATAGTATGAGCCTGGCGGAATCCTTAAATTGGGGGCAAAAAGAGCAGTACACCTCCTTTTTTCGCGGCCTGTTACCAGCCGGAAAAATCAGGAAAATTTAAAAATTGTCAGAGAAAAAGGAATTATTAAAAGAAAAATGCGCAGATAATTCTTGCAGAGGAAAAAGTGGAATTACCTCGGCTGAATTGTTGGTTTTGAAGAAAAAATAGAAAAATACGGTGGCACATTTATGAACTAGGGCGGTGATCTACTGCCGGTGCAGTACAGAAGAGGAGTGCCAGAAGGATGCGCTTATAAGACAGGCGGCGGAGGCAAGAGAATGCGTCCGCCGCCTGAACTGGTCCTTAGAGGATGAATATATAGAAAGCAGGTCCGGCACCAGCACCCGGGGACGGGAACAGTACCAGCGGCATTTTTTCTGACCTTCTTAGAGATAAATTTGAGATTGTGGTGATAAAATCCCAGGACAGACTGATGCGAAACACAAAGGACTGGTATGTTTTTGTGGACCGTCTCGTGACTTGTGGCAAACGGCTGTATCTCTATCTGGAAAACCGTTTTTACAGTGCAGATGACAGTCTGATCACTGGAATCAAGGCAATTCTGGCAGAGGAATACAGCCGGGAATTAAGCCGTAAGATCAATAACGCCCACCGGAACCGGCAAAAGACTGGAAGTGCCCTGATGCTTACTTCCAATACTTATGGCTACCGGAAGCTGCCAGATAAAAGCCTAGCGATCATAGAGGAAGAGGCACAGGTGAAAAGAAAAATGTATGAGCTTTGTGCAGGAGGTCTTGGCAGCAGATGTATCGCCCGGATCCTGCGGGAGGATGGTGTGCAGAAACGAAATGGAAGCTTTTTTACCGATTCTGATATCCGCCGCATGATCCGAAATCCTGTCAATAAAGGTACTGTGGTCATGAACCGGAAACATTATGATTTTGATACCAGGCAGGTGGTAAAAAATCCACAGGAACAGTTTTATATTTATGAAAACCGGATTCCGGCAATTGTGTCAGAAGAACTGTGGAAGGCTGCCAATGAAGAAATCGACAAAAGAAAGAAACCTGTCGGAAACCAGGAGAGAACGGCCAGGTGCTTTGGAGTAAATCCGGGAAAGCATGTGTTTAGCGGAAAATTGGTCTGTGGTTTGTGCGGGGCCCCATTTTTACCGGACAACAAGAAAGAGCAAAAAACTATAAATCCATGAATGGAAATGCAAAATTTATCTGGAACAAGGGGAGCAAAAAAGGAGGAAAAGCCAGGCGGCTGTGCCAATATCCATCTGGAAGAGGAAAAGTTGTTTCTTCTTCTGGAAAGGTCCGGAGGAAAAGAAATCCTGCCAGATCAGGAAAGGGAGATTACGGATCTTTTCATGCAGCTTTTGAAGGAAAGTCTGGAAGAAAACCAAAAGAAGAATTTGGAAAAGCACGAACAGCTGGAAAAAAAGATTAAATACCAGCAACAGCTTTTGCTGGACAAATATCTGGAAGGCCTGGTGGAAGAATCTCTTTACCAGCTCAAGGAGAGGGAACTGCAAAATAAATTAAAGAACAACACCGGCAGCAGAACGTGCAGGCAGAAGAACAGGGATTTTCTGGCAGAGGAACAGGAAGAAGTGGAAAAAAGGCTTCGGGAGACAGAGCAGTTTTTAAAAGAACATCGTGTGGTTCTAAAGGCCTGCGTATTATGTGAGTTAAAAATGGTGGATAAAATTCTGATTTATCCGGATCATCTGAAAGTGGTAAAGAAACAGGGAAAATGCATTATTGCGGCAGAGACCTTTGATATGCTATACTGAAAAAAACTCGTAACTGCCCGTCATGTCTGCAGTTACAGACATTACTTAGAGCCTGTTTGAAAAATCATTCTCGCAATCTGCACGCCTTGCTGTGCGGTATATTTTGTCCGAACAGGTAGAAAGGAACAGTATTATGAATATCAGAAAATCTACACTTCAGGATCTGCCACAGATACTGAACTTATATAAAATTGCCCGGGAATTTATGAAAAACAACGGTAATCCAAACCAGTGGGAGGACCGCTACCCGGAAGTTTCCACGGTAGAAAATGATATAAAAACAGGAATTTCCCATGTATGCGTGGAAAATGGGGGAATTGTGGGAACATTTGTATTTTTTACAGGAGAGGATCCTACTTACCGTGTGATCGAAAATGGTGAATGGCACAGCGACAGGGAGCCCTACGGCGTGATTCACAGAGTCGCTTCCAATGGAGTAACAAAGGGTGTGACCAAGGCTGCTTTTTCTTATGGGTTGGAGAGAAGTGGATATGTGCGCATTGATACCCATGAGGACAACAAGCCCATGCAGGGCGCTTTGAAGAAATTTGGTTTCAGGGAATGCGGTGTGATCCATCTGGAAAGAGGAGCGGAGAGGATAGCCTTTGACTGTCGGAAAGAGTGGCTCTGAAAAATAAAATTAAATTTCCTTTTTTGAAGAAATACGGAATTGCACTTCGTTATAGAAAATTGGAAAGAGAAGAGGACAGCATTTTGGGGAAACTGTCAGAATGCGTACTCACTGGAATGTCTGACTTCCATATATGATCAGGTAGCCAAGCCCCTGTCTTGCACCGATGAATTCGCCTATGATCACCCCTACCAGGCAAAGACCGATATTTACTTTCATATTTGCAAGAATAAGGGGCACGGAGGAGGGCAAAACAATTTTTAAAAGTTCTTCTTTTTTACCGCCTCCAAGTGTGCGGATCAGCTTCAGCTTTTCCTGGCTGATCTCCCCGAAGCCTGTATACAGGTTCAGAATCGATCCAAAGATTGCCACAGACATACCTGCAACAATGATGGTCCGCTGACGGGCACCCAGCCATACAATGAGAAGGGGTGCCAGGGCAGACTTTGGAAGGCTGTTCAGCACTACCAGATAAGGCTCCAGTACTTTTGCAAGTCTGGGGCATACCCACAGCAGAATGGAAATGCCAAGACCCAGGACTACTACGAAGAGGAAACTAAGAGAGTTTCCTTCAGGGTGGCTCCAATGTGGATGAACAGCGAGTGGATTTTTTGGCCATCTCTACAAAGGTTTTGAAGATCATGGAAGGGCTGCTGAAGATAAAAGAGTCAATCCAGCCAGCCCTTGCCAGGATTTCCCATTGTGCCAGAAAAATAAGAAAGACCAGAAGCCTTGCGCTTACAACAAGGCGACGGTCCCTTTTCTGACGGGCAAGATATGCTTTTTGAGTGGGGGCAAGGTTCATGCATTCTGATTCAACTCCTTCCAGATCAGATTAAAGTAGGATTTGAAAGCCGGGGCATTTCTCGAAGAAAGGGGTCGTGCGGTCTTTCATATCCAGATCAATGGGAACGATCTTTATTACAGTGGCAGGACGCTTTGAAAGAATCAGTACCCGGTCTGCCATGCTGATGGCTTCGGAAATATCATGAGTGACAAGAATAGCCGGTTTTCGTTGTTTTTTCAGGATTTTTCCAATGTCATCACTTACGTTCAGCCGTGTCTGGTAATCAAGTGCGGAGAATGGTTCGTCGAGAAGCAGAAGATCCGGTTTTAATACAAGAGTGCGGATCAGTGCCGCTCGCTGCCGCATGCCGCCGGAGAGCTGGCTTGGACGACTGTTACGGAATTTGTCCAGCTCATAAAGCTTTAACAGTTCATCTACATAGGAAAGATTGTCTTTTTGTGAGTTCACCTTGTATTTCCAGTCCAAGGAGAACGTTGCGGTAGATGCTGCGCCATTCCAGAAGGTGGTCTTTTTGAAGCATATAGCCAATACGGGCGCTGTCCTTGTTCAGTGGCTTTCCATTCATAAGAATGGTTCCGCTTTCCGCATGTAAAAGCCCGCAGATCAGATTCAGCAAAGTGGACTTTCCACAACCGGAAGGACCTACGACAGCCAGGAACTCTTCTGGCATAAGATGAAAAGATATATGAGAAAGGGCAGCCGTTTCCCCGGATAAGCTATGGTAAGAAAGGCACACATCCTTTACTTCCAGAAGCGGATTCATAATCAAACCTCCATTTTCGTATAATTTATGATATGCTTTTGGGGCGGGGTGTGTTATAATGAAGTGATTTACCTGTGTGTAGATTGTAGTGAAGCGGAGTTCGCGGTTTCTGTACCGACAATTTTTTTAGAAAGAAAATAATATTATGAGTAAAAAGCAAACGGTTTTGAACCTGTTATTTCTGGTAATCGTTTTCGGTCTTACCATGTACCTGGTTTTTCGCGGCAAGGACATCGGGGATATTATCAGTACTGCCAGGGAAGCTGATGGGAGATATCTGCTTCTGAGCCTTGTGTGCGTGGTACTTTTTATCCTCGGCGAATCGGTTATCATTTTTTTATATGATGAAAACACTTGGAGCCAGTGTGAAAATGACTCATTGTGCACTGTACTCCTTTGTAGGATTTTTTTTTCCAGCTGTATTACTCCGTCTGCATCAGGCGGACAGCCCATGCAGATTTTTTTGACATGAAAAAACGATAAACTGCCTATTCCGGTAACCACTCTGGTCCTGATGATCGTTACCATCACCTACAAGGCAGTTCTGGTAGTGATCGGTGTTCTGATCTGTTTTCTGGGCGGTGATTTCCTGAGAGGCTATCTTGGGGACTATATGTGGGTGTTTTATCTTGGCGTGGGTCTGAATGTGTTCTGCGTTACCTTTATGATGATACTGGTATTTGCTCCCGGCCTTGCGAAATGGATCATGGTAAAAGGTCTGAAGATCATTGAGCATATCCGGATTCTGAAGCCTAAAAAGGCAAGGCTTGAGAAGCTGGAGGCTTCCATGGACCAGTATCACGCAACGGCAGCCTTCTGGGCCAGCCATAAGCGGATCATACTGAATGTATTTATCATTACATTTGTGCAGAGGTGTATTCTGTTCACGGTCACTTACTGGGTGTACCGCGCTTTGGGACTCCATGAGTATGGAATCCTAACCGTTACTATTTTACAGGCGGTGATTTCCGTATCTGTGGATATGCTTCCTCTTCCGGGAGGCATGGGAATCAGCGAGACTTTATATATGGTGATGTTTGTGCCCGTATTTGGACCGCTTTTGCTGCCATCTATGCTGCTCAGCCGTGGAATTTCCTATTACGGACAGATGCTGATCAGTGCACTTATGACTTGTGTGGCACATCTTACCATTGGAAGAAAAAACGAAGAGATACAAAGGATGTAATTAACTGCAATGAAGGAAGAACGTTTGAAAAAGGAGAAACAGGATATGCTTGGATTTTATGATTATACGGTGGTGCTTACATACATCAGTCTCGCTGTTTCCGTATTTGGCATGACAAGAGCACTGGAGGGAGACTTCAAAGTTGCAATTTTGTGTCTGGCACTGTCCGGACTTTGTGATATGTTTGACGGGAAAATCGCCCGTACAAAGAAGAACCGTACAGAGGATGAGAAGAAATTTGGAATTCAGATCGATTCCCTGTGTGATGTGGTATGTTTTGGTGTGTTTCCGGCAATGATCTGTTATTGTCTGGGAATGAACCATATCCCAGGAGTGATCATTCTCTGCCTGTATTGTGTAGCTTCTGTAATCCGTCTGGGTTACTTTAACGTAATGGAAGAGAAGAGACAGAACGAGACCTCCGAGCTTCGTCACTATTACCAAGGTCTGCCAATCACTTCGATGGCGATCATCCTTCCGTTCCTTTATCTGCTGAGAAGAGGATGCGGGAAGAATTTCCTTCTGGTGATCCATGTGGCAGTGTTAGTAGTCGGAGTGCTGTTTATCAGTGATTTTAAGGTGAAAAAACCTCAGAATCCAATGGTGATCCTTCTGGTTGCCCTTGTGGCACTGGCGCTTTCCATGATGTTTCATCTGTTATAAAACGGATATTCACCATATATGAAAGTCAGTTGTCTGGCGCCTTTTGCGCTCCTGCAGCTGCCGGCTGCATTCGTAATCCGGGCTGTCGCCAGACGATATCCATGAATTCGCTCATGCAGGCATGGCTCATTTGTGGATGCCATCGGGAATTTTTATAGCAAATGCAGGGGAGGTATTATGAAATATATAGACAGAAAAGGCAACATCACAATAGAGGAGAACGGACAGGACAAATTTTTGCGCCATCTGTATAATGACTGGGGCGGACGTCTTTGCCTGAAGATCATAATACAGCCTTTTGTTACCAGACTGGGCGGCTGGTTTTTGAATACCAGGCTTTCTGCGAGGATGATTTCTGGATTTGTGGAGCGCAATCACATTGATCTTTCCAGCTGCACCAGACAGGAGTTTGCTTCCTATAACGACTTTTTTACCCGCAGGCTTAAAGCGGGGCAGCGGCCTGTGGCAGCGGATGACAGCGTACTGGTCAGTCCTTGTGACGGAAAGGTTACAGTAAGCCGTATTGGCAGTGATTCCAGATTTTATATAAAAGATACTCTGTATACCCTGGAACGCCTGCTGAAGAATAAAAAGCTGGCAGAGCGGTATCTTGGCGGTTATGCAGTGATCCTCAGGCTGACAGTCGATGATTATCACCATTACTGCTATGTGGCAGACGGAGAGAAATCTCCGGATGTAAAGATCCCCGGTGTTTTTCATACGGTAAATCCTGCTGCTAATGACGTATGCCAGATTTATCATGAGAATACCAGAGAGTATTGCCTGTTAAAAACAGAGCAGTTTGGAACCATTGCTATGATGGAAGTCGGAGCTATGATGGTGGGGAAAATTACCAATCTGAAACCTGGTGCCTGTGAAGTGAAAAAGGGTGAAGAAAAAGGTTATTTTGAATTCGGAGGTTCTACCATTGTCCTGCTTCTTCAGCATGGAAAGGTAAGAATGGATTCTGACCTGATTGAGAATTCTGAGAATGGATATGAAACGATTGTAAGAATGGGTGAGAGAATTGGCAAATGTAAATTACCAAAAAGAGCTTGAAAAATTAATCGAACAGCATGAGAAAGAAGGAAAGGTTCCCAGACTTTTTCTTCATGCATGCTGTGCGCCCTGCAGCAGTTATGTCCTGGAATATCTTTCCAGGTTTTTTTTACTGTTACAGTATTTTTTATAATCCCAATATTTCTCCCAAGGAGGAATATGAGAAGCGGGTGGCAGAAATCCGCAGGCTGATCAGCGAGATGGAGTTTCTTCATCCAGTCGCTCTGGTGGAAGGAGAGTATAGACCAGAGGATTTTTATTCCATGGCAAAAGGACTGGAGGATGTACCGGAGGGAGGAGAACGGTGTTTCAAATGTTATCGGCTTCGAATGGAGGCAGCAGCAAAGCTGGCGCAGGAGGGCGGATATGATTATTTTACCACCACACTTTCCATCAGTCCCTTAAAAAATTGCGGGAAGATCAATGAGATAGGCCAGGAACTTGCACAAATCTATAAAGTGGAGCATCTTCCGTCTGATTTTAAGAAAAAGAATGGATATAAGCGGTCTATAGAACTTTCCCATGAATATGGGCTGTATCGGCAGAATTATTGCGGGTGTGTGTTTTCTAAGCGGGAGAGCATAGAGCGGGAAAAACAGAAACAACAAAACGGCTTGATGCAGTAATGTATAGCGAAAATCATAATGAAAGACTCTTTGCAATTAGTAGAAAGTGTGATAAACTGGAGCGTGTTTGAAAAAGGCTTTCTGCAAGATGTGCGTCACAATTTGTGGGAGATTTCGCTCGGATGAGGGCGCCGTAGCGGGCTACGGCAACCGAATTCGGGTGAAATCTCCCGCAAAGTGGGGCGT
>ENA-OPYU01000191-OPYU01000191.1-human-gut-metagenome-genome-assembly--contig:-NODE-191-length-24838-cov-2.528064_pt1 | contig 24838 bp, 23 predicted proteins | sample MGYA00242637_ERZ504482 | MGnify/ENA primary metagenome ERZ504482 (study PRJEB26092, sample SAMD00036237) | human gut metagenome | host: Homo sapiens | study: EMG produced TPA metagenomics assembly of... | reverse complement strand
CAATCGGGGGCATTCTCGCCGTTTGAGAAATCCCGGTCCGACAGCCAAGCGTCGCCTAGATAACTGGCGGATAAAGAGACGTCAATGGAGGGCAATAATGCGTTTTTGGCCACTTTTACCGCCTGTTCCGCCTCTTGTTCCGCTATATGGAACGTCCGGATGCTCCGGCTGGCGGAATCCGCTAACTCAAACATATCCTCGATACTCAATTGTAAAGCCGATGTGTTTTGAGCGGACACAAGAGAGGTGTTGTTTAAGAATAGGAATAAGATAAATAGTCCTTTGAATTTTGTCATATATCTGTTATTTACGATTATTGCGGAACCTTGAAAAAGCGGTTTGCAAATTTCGGCTAAACTTTTTGAGTTTAGGGAAGAAATTCCCCAAATTTATCATAAAAAGTGGTTTTGATTTGGACATGCTGAAAAGCTTTGGTTTATCTTTGTATAATAATCGGAATCATGGTAATCATGAAAAGCTGAGATCTATATAAAAAATCATCAGTGAGTTGCCGTTGGTTAGCGGTGGAAAGAACGATATGAGGAAGAAGATCAGTTGCGTGACCGTTAATTATGAGGATGCGGTTACCCATTTCTCCACTGCGCTCTATCTGGATGCTCTTATCACTGTTTTGGTTTATCCGGAAATGCTACGGTGTATATTAATTATAAGGCGTATTCGATTCGTCCCGATACGTTGCTTGTCCTATCCTCTTCCCATCTTTTCCATTTTCAGAATGTAGCCCGGACTTTAAATGCTTATGTCTATTCGTGAGTAAGGATTTTATTCAAGATATGGATTCTACGGATATGATTTACCGGAGGGTAAAATATGGGGTTCGCTTGTATAATATGCCGCTTATATCGTTGAGTCATGCGCACGTCATGTTGCTTTGTGAGAGGATACTTACGGTGAACAAGCGGATCGACGAGGTGAATCATCTGTATTATAAGGAAACGATATTGAATAGCTTATTTACTTTTATCTGGATTTGAGTGATATCATCGAACGATCGGAAGTGTTCGTGGAGGAAGGGAACCTGACTCGTTACGAAAGTATCATCAAATCTTTTATCGAGTTGCTTGCCTCCAATTATAGGGAAGAGCATAAGGTAGAATTCTATGCGTCCCGGTTAAATCTGTCCGCTCATTACTTAACGTTGATCGTGAAACGTGTCACCGGTCAGAGTGTCGCCGATTTTATCTTTGAGATGCTCTATAGTGAGGCCCGTACTTTATTGACTCACTCTAAATTGTCGATCCAAGAGATCGCTAGTTCCTTGAAATTTTTCGGATCAGTCTTCTTTGGTAAGTTCTTTAACGGAAATCGGGAATCTCGCCTGCGGATTATCGAAATGGACGCATTTCTGACTGAAAAACATTGTCATGTCATATTAAAGCCTTACTTTTTGGATGATCTTATAATTAAGATATTGTATACGATGATAGCGTGGTTTCGTTATATATGTTTAATTGTTAGCCTTATAATCACCCTGCCGGAATTACTTTCGGCACAACGTCTGGTTTCTCAACGTCAAGAGGATGTAGAGGCCGGTCTTTTATATAACGAGAGCGTCTACATCCTATCTAATTATTCTTGTCTATCCTCCAATTCCCCGGAAAAACTTTCTTTGGACGAGTTATTGCGGAAGCAGATCGAAGGCTTTTATTTCTATTTGAAGCGGGATACGGAGACAAATGTATTGTTACTAAGGAAACCTGATGGTACGTTTACTCCTTTTAGTGAATCATTGGAAGCCATTAAGACGGCCTTGGATGCGGACTCCACTAAGGTTATGACGCTTTTCCTCGATTTCTATGTAGAGATGGAGCTGGAATCCTCTTTTAAGGAAATAGGCTTGATGGAGTATGTACTTGAGTATGATACGAAAAACGGATGGCCATCCCTGAAGGATATGTTGAGTTCCGGAAAGCGACTGGTCGTTTTCGAGGTTCAGAAACATTTGAACAGTCCTTCATGGTTGCATAATATGAGGGATTTTGTGGAGCATACGGACGCTGATTGGGGAAATCAACCGGAAGGGGTTGAGAGTTTTGATGAGCGGCTGAAAAAGAATTTGTCTTATTTACCGGATATAAGTTCTTGGAGACTTCCCGGGGAAATAGTAATGATATCTCGGCTTTAGCCCGGCAGACACCCTATTTAATAGAATCGTTTAAAAGAGCGTGGATCCGGGATGGAAGGGTTCCCAATTTTGTGTTAGTAGATAAGTATTACGCATGGTTGGATGTCTCGTTGGTTACTTTCCGGAATTTCGATATCATTTACGGCGCGGTTACGAATAACAATGAGTTGCTTAACTACGTGAATTGGGATGGGATGTCTAATTATACGACGGGTAAATATTGCTTTCCGCTAGAGCCCGGAGCCGAGTTGATGCTTTCCCCGATCTCTCCGGGCTATAGGATAGAGCCGGCTACGGTTTATATCTCCGGTACCCAAAGGAAGGCTTTCGCTAGCGATTTTAAGGCTAGACCTTTGCGGATTGACGAGGATATAGAGATTTATTTACCGTTTGAGGGCGATGAGAAAGATGGTTCGTCCAATCATAATCTCACGGTATCTAGGAATGTCGAGTTTATTCAGGACCCTATACGGGGACAGGTCGCTTCCTTGGAGAATCAGGCCCGTGTGGATTTACCGACCGCTTCGGAACTTCATATGCGGGATCATGATTTCACTGTCGGCGTTTGGTTGAAAATACCTAAGTACCTGCCGGAGAAGGAGGATTATTGTATTCTGGGAGCTAAGAACAGTACTTATCAACAAGCGTTGCATCTACTGATACGGAACCGGAAACCGTATATGGGATTCTTTAACAACGATCTGGTTGGTAACACGGAGATCGAGCCGGGTAAATGGTATAATGTCGTATGGCGGTATAATAAGCGGAATGGGGAGCAGGCTATATTCGTAAATGGAAAACTGGACGCGATCTCTTTTGATCGTCCGGCTTATCTGGGTAGTGATAGCTTATATGTCGGTTTCGTGAATTTCAGCCAGTCCTCGAACTTCGTGGGTGTGCTGGATAATCTTTGTATTTGGTCTCGTGTGTTGAGCGATAAGGAGATATTGGGATTGAGCAACCAGTTATTAGATTTACATATATCGAATGCGATTACTTGGTTGGATGTCCTGAATTGGTTGATTTGATGGCTCTGGTCTCGATAGCTTATCTAGGCTATCGGAAGGTGAAAGAAAAGCCAAGGCAGGATGAGGCTGATGCGGGAACGGTTGCGGAGGAGGGAATCGAGGAAGGAATCGAGGAGCCGGATCGTTCTTCGCGAGAGATGTCGGAGGAGATTGAGGAGGTTCCGGTTCTGCGCAATTATATCCGATTGTTTGGAGAGTTCTATGTGTTGGACCGGGATGGAAATGATATAACCTCTCTATTTACCCCAAAATTAAAACAGCTGTTTATCTTGATTATGCTTCACTCTTCCCGTGGAGGTTTCGGGATATCGAGCAAGGACTTGACACGGATGATTTGGGGGCAATGACAACCCCTCGAAAAGTACGAAGAGCCTTCGAAGCGTATCTATATTGAAACTCCGGAAGATATTGGAACGTATCGATACGGTCGAGGTTCTATTTAACGCGAATCGATATATTCTCCAGCTTTCGGAAGATGTCTATTGCGATTATTTGGCTTGTTTGGATTGGCTGAAAGATAAACGGGTACGGACTCAGCCGGACTTTGAATATTTCTATGATATTATCAGCAAAGGAGAAGTGTTCAAAGGGGAATCGTTTGATTGGATGGATGATTTTAAAAGTTATATCTGTAATAGTACGGTGGATGTCTTGTCTCGCTTTATCGACACTTACTCGATCGAGGATGAGGCGGATCGGGTGATCCAGATAGCAGACCAGATCCTTCTGAACGATCCTTGCAACGAGGAGGCTTTGCTCTATAAGATCAAAGCCTTGATTTACCAGAACAACTTCAAATTGGCCCGTTATGTGTACGACCGCTTTTGCGCTTTATACCAAGAGATGTATGGCGAGGCTTTCCCCTCTTCTTTTGAGCAGGTCGTACCGTCTTCGCTGATGAGTCAGCAATCTCCCCAGTAATATTATAGTGTGCCTGCTCATTGGCAGGACTGTGCCATCGCTATTGTCACACCTGTGCCATCGTTGTGGCAAGACCGTGCCACCGTTATGGCATGCCTGTGCCATCCGTGTGGCACTCCTCTGGCATTACAGTGACAAATGTATGCACCCCACTGATAGCGATCCTTTCGAATAGGGAGGCAGGTGCTATGCCTCTGACTTATCGAAGATTTTTATAAATATTTCTTGATTTATTTATGTCGCTGTTATTGCGTGAATTATGCTTTGTGCGGATATGAAATTTGCCTTAAATTAGCCCTAGGTTAATGCCTTGTTTAGCGTTCGTTAACTCATGGTTTACTGCTCCTCCCTATATTCGCTCTCGTTGTTTCGCACGAGGAAGCGAGGAAGCGAAGTTGTGTTTTACTATATATTTTTTCTTACGATGAATATCGTAAAGGTTGAAGTCTGTAAGGGCCTTTCTTCTAAGAGTTGATATTTATGTATAAACTGAATAGTTATGAGTAAAGATGTGAACAATGGTCAGTCCAGACGTGAGTTTCTAGGAAGATCGGTCGCTGCTTTGGCGGCCGCGTCTTTCCTTCCGAGTGCTTTCTCTTGTACGGGGAAGAGTGTGGCGGCTCCCGCTCCGGTTGATACGGCGGCGGAGGCAGGCAAGGTTAACTCGAAGTTCGGTGGCGTGCAAATCGGCACGATCACTTATAGTTGGCGTTCCATGCCGGGTGGATTGGAGAATATCATCAAGTATTGCCAAGAGGCGAATATCAGTTCCATCGAGTTGATGGGAGGTGATCTGGAAGCTTATTTAGGAGCTCCGGAGAATCCGATGATGAAATTCTTCCGTCAGCAAGCTTCTCAACCCGCGGCGAAACCGGGTGAGAAACCTGCGGCTCCTCGTCGGATGGGTCCCCCGAAGTTTACTCCGGAGCAGCAGGCTGAGATCGATAAATATAAGGAAGAGGTGAAAGCGTGGCGTCTCGGGTTGGATCTATCAAAGGTAGAAGGTGCCCGTAAGTTATTGAACGAAGCAGGAATATCGGCGCATATCGTGAAGATGGAACCTTCCCGTATGGGTTCGGACGAGGAAATCGATTATGCGTTCAAGGTAGCCAAGGCCATGGGCGCTAAAGCCGTGACGGACGAGATTAATTTGGAGACGGCGAAAAGAGTCGCTCCATTTGCCGAGAAGCATGGGATGTATATGGCTTTCCATAATCATATGCAATATGCCGAAGAAGGGTTTAGTTGCGATCCGATCTTAGCGGTCTCTCCTTCTATTATGTTGAATTTTGACGCGGGCCACTTCTTTGGCTCTACAGGTATCCACCCGAATGAGATGATCAAGAAATATCATGATCGGATCTATAGTATCCACTTGAAAGACAAGACGGGGCCTACGACAGGGGACCAGCCGAATACGAATCAAGTATGGGGACAAGGGGAGATGCCGTTGGAAGACGTACTCTTGTTGATCAAACAAGAGAAATGGCCTATCTATTGCGATATAGAACTGGAATATGATATCAAGCCTTGGTCTGACTCCGTGAAAGAGGTAGGCACTTGCGTGAAATATGCTCGACAAATATTGATGTAGATTATAGAAAGTTGTCTTTGGTATGTCATTAATAGGTATAACGAAAGGGCCGGTTCCTGATGGAGCCGACCCTTTATTTTTCATTTATTGATCTCTTTTACCAAATTGGGCGCGCACTTAAAATGGACAATGGTTCTGGGGATCAACATTAAAGTCTCTCCGCTTTTCGGGTTTCTAGCCAACCTGCTTGTCTGCAAGCGGGGAGTATAAACACCGAAACCCTGTATACATACCTTTTCTCCGGCTCTCGTTTTCTCTAAGATGATGTTATTCAGTTCTTCCAATATGTACCGGATTTCTTCTTTGTCATTACCGACTCTTTTCGATAATTCCTCGATTATGCTGACATTTTATTCATATCGTATTACTTTTTGAGAAGATTTGTTCTTTGCTCTGTTGTTAAATACTTTTTCCTGTATTGCAAATGGCGATAAGCCCGTGTGCCTCCGAAAGAAGCGTCCCAACGAAGATTGGTTCGAGAACTGCGTCTTCTCAACAATCTCTTGGATATTCAAGGTAGAGTTGGTGAGTAATCCTTTTAATTCTAGGATCATATATTCCGTAATCCAATCTTTGGCGGATTTGCCGCTTACCTCCTTAACAACCATGGTCAAGTATTTAGGGGTGATGCATAGAGAGTTCGCGTAGAACGTCACGCTTCTGTTCACTTTGTAATTACTCATGACCAATTGAAAGAATTTGTGGGTCAGTTCTTTCTTGTGTACATCTATCGTTGCCGTACTGTCTAAAGAATTGACTTTATAATGGTTATATATATCAAGGAATAATATGCGAAGTAAGAGTATAACCGACTCTCTTCGATACTGGTTTTCCGGATCGACGGCTTTTCTTATAAGTAATTCAAAGAAGTCTACAAAGGAAAGAGTTTCCACGTCTTCCATCTTGAAATAGTAATGTTGCCTCATATAGAAAAAGAAATGTGGCGAGAAACGACTGATACCGCTTAATATATCAGTATAAAAGGATTCCGTGATCGTGAAATATCTGATTTGGAAATCTACGCTAACGTCCGTTAATGCGACCAATTGCCCCGGCAAGATGATGATGAGCTCTTTAGGGGTTATAATGTGCTTGTTGGAATAGATATCAATTTTAGCGTTTCCTTTTACACAATAGATGACAATCCCTAATCTTATATAAGAAGGGTAAGTGGTAATAGGGAGTTCTTTGGAAAGTGTAAAGATCTTGAAGTCCTTCTCCAAAGAATAATCAATACCACTATTCGGCTCAACTATTTTTTATATTTCCCGACATTCTTTTTGTCTATGTTTCTTATGTAAAATTATAACTTCGTCTTTTACTATATTTATCTAGTGGTTGTTTGGTATAATATTACAGAAATATAGGTCTCGTTTTGGCGTTTTTTAAAGTTTGGTTTAAATGATACCTTGAAAAATAACCGCTATTGGATGTTTTTGTTTGTAGGTCTAATACTTTTTTGCAAGTACGGTTGAGGTGATGTTAGGGATAACTTGTATTCTAAGGGCTGTGCGAGCTGGATGGAATATGTGTTAGGAAATATTAGTAATTCAGGTTAAGGACAAGCGTGCGAGACAAGAACGGGAAGGATTGCCTCGCACGACAGGCTTAGGTCGTATTTTAAATAAACTTGAGTATATCTTCTGCCTTTTCCGCTATATGATCGGGTGCGTATTTCTCTAATTCCGTACGAGGGCGAAACCCCCATGTTACCCCACAGGAGGTCACTTCGCTGTTGATGGCGGTTTGCATGTCTACGTCCGAGTCACCGACATAAAGAGCGTTCTCTTTGGATATGCTCGCTCGTTCTACGATCTCATTGACGATACTGGGATCTGGCTTCGCCTTTACTCCTTCACGCTGTCCGAGAACCTCCGTAAATTGTATGGAAGGGAAGAAATGGGCGATGAGCTTACGGGTAGCGGCTTGATATTTATTAGAAGCGACTGCCAGTTTTATCCCTCTTTCCTGCAACAAGGCTAATAACTCAGGGATACCGGGGTAGGGAACGCTGCGATCTGTGTTATGCAGATCGTAATGCTTCAAGAACTCTTCCCTTACCTTTAGTATATTCTCTTCCGTCTTTTCACCTTCGGGTAACGCACGTTCGAATAATTTGTTGATGCCGTTTCCTACGAAGAAGTTATACTCCTTTACGTCATGTGTCGGAAAGCCGTTTTGCCGCAACGCATGGTTCGTGCTATGGGCTAAATCCGCGATCGTATTTAATAATGTTCCGTCAAGATCGAATATTACTAACTTTTTCATTTTAGTTTTCTGGCAAAATTAATGGAATGTAGAGATATACTTTCTCTTTCGACTGATAAAATAGATGAACCGATTTAAAAATAGATAAAAGTATTAGGTCATATATAAGATATTTGTATCTTTAGGACAGGAATAGAAATCCTTTGTAATATATTGTATAACCTAAAATTTGGAACATCATGGGAAAGAATCAATTAATTCACGGGAATGAATTTCATTTGCTGAAACAAGCTGAGATTCATAAAGCTACAGGTAAATTAGTCGAGTCACTAAACTTGGCAGCCGGTTCTACGGGAGGTTTTGATATTTATAAAGTTGTAGAGGCTTATTTTACGGATTTAGAGAAAAGAAAGGAGATCAATGATTTGTTGGGTATTTCCGAGCCATGTGAGACACGTGTCACGGAAGAATGCTTTTCTTAAATAAGCCGCAGTAGGAATAACATAGAAAAAGGAGATACCTGAATCAGATATCTCCTTTTATTATATCTCAAAGAAGAATCAATTACTTACCAGAAAGTTTTTCTTTCAAAGCAGCCAATTCCTCGATGTCACCTAATGTAGTCTTTTCAACCGGACCGGTTACCATTCCAGATTCCTCTTCTTTTTTACCACCACGTTTTGAGGATGCCTTCTTTTCAGAAGTTGCCTTAGCGCCTTTTTGCTCATCTTCAAAGATGCGGCTGTGAGAAAGGATGATACGTTTAGCTTCCTTGTTGAACTCGATTACCTTGAATGAAAGTTTCTCATCTACTTGAGCTTGAGAACCATCTTCTTTTACAAGATGCTTCGGAGTAGCGAAACCTTCTACGCCGTAAGGCAAAGAGATAACGGCACCCTTATCCAATACTTCGATGATTGTACCTTCGTGGATAGAACCAACCGTGAAGATTGTCTCGAATACATCCCAAGGATTCTCTTCCAATTGCTTGTGGCCTAAGCTTAAGCGACGGTTTTCCTTATCGATTTCCAATACTTGAACCTCGATCTCTGCTCCGATCTGAGTGAATTCAGAAGGATGTTTTACTTTCTTAGTCCAAGACAGGTCAGAGATGTGAATCAAGCCGTCAACACCTTCTTCGATTTCTACGAATACACCGAAGTTAGTGAAGTTACGAACCTTAGCCGCATGACGAGAACCTACCGGGAAGCGCTCCTCGATGTTTTCCCAAGGATCAGCCTTCAATTGCTTGATACCAAGAGACATCTTACGCTCGTCACGGTCCAAAGTCAAGATTACGGCCTCGATCTCGTCGCCAACCTTCATGAAGTCTTGAGCGGAACGCAAGTGCTGTGTCCAAGACATCTCTGAAACGTGGATCAAACCTTCTACGCCCGGAGCGATCTCGATGAATGCGCCATAGTCAGCCATAACGACAATCTTACCCTTAACCTTGTCACCAACCTTCAAGTTCGTATCCAAAGCATCCCATGGGTGCGGAGTCAATTGCTTCAAGCCAAGAGCGATACGTTTCTTCTCGTCGTCGAAGTCCAAGATAACAACATTGATCTTCTGATCAAGCTGAACGATTTCTTCCGGATGAGAAACACGTCCCCAAGAAAGGTCTGTGATGTGGATCAAACCGTCTACGCCACCCAAGTCGATGAATACACCGTAAGAAGTGATGTTCTTGACAGTTCCTTCCAATACCTGTCCTTTCTCCAATTTGGAGATGATATCTTTCTTCTGTTGTTCCAACTCTGCCTCGATAAGAGCCTTGTGAGATACAACAACATTCTTGAATTCTTGATTGATCTTAACAATCTTGAATTCCATAGTCTTACCTACAAATACATCGTAGTCACGGATCGGCTTCACATCGATCTGAGAACCCGGCAAGAACGCTTCGATACCGAATACGTCAACGATCATACCGCCCTTCGTACGACATTTGATGTAACCTTTGATAATTTCGTCTTTTTCAAGAGCCTCGTTAACACGATCCCAAGAACGTGTAGCGCGTGCTTTCTTGTGTGAAAGGATCAATTGTCCTTTTTTGTCTTCTTGGCTCTCGATGTAAACCTCTACCTCGTCACCAATCTTTAAATCCGGGTTATAACGGAACTCGGACATAGGAACAACACCGTCAGATTTGAAACCGATGTTTACAACAACCTCACGTTTGTTCATAGAAGTAACGGTACCCATAACCACTTCTTTGTCTTTTACCGTGTTCAGGGTCTCGTCATACGTTTTTACAAGATCGTCCTTGCTTACTTCGGTGTAAGTCTCGCCTTGCTCGAAAGCGTCCCAGTTGAAATCTTCAACCGGCTGGATGTTTTTTAAATTTTCCATTCTTTAATTGTTAATACTAAGTTTGTTTTAATTAGTAAGTTAGACTTTATGTTGTCATCTCTCAAAAATCGGGGCAAAGGTAATGCTTTTTTCTGATTGACAAGAGTTTTGAGGGGTAAAAACATTCATTTGGGCCGTGTTGGCTGTAATTACGGAAAACTGTTGATTTTTATTGATATTTATTTTGTAAGTTTGCGAATTGTAAGCGATAAATCAATGAGTAGAGGATTTTTGAAGAAAGTCCAGCGTCAATACTTTTATAGGAATAGTGTGGATTTTGTTTGCGGTGGGCACAAGTGCGCAGAATGCCGTGAGTAAATTTCGTGCGGATAGCATACGCCAATCTTTATCACGTATCCAAAAAAGCCTCAGGATAAGATACCCCGTTCTTAAAGAATTAATCGGCTTGTACTGGCAATTGCCGGAGGAGGTGCCAGCGTTGAAAGAGATAATCGATATCGCGATGCCTTTGGATTCCATCGGGATCGTATACGATGCGATGGCTGGCTTGAGTCGTTATTATTATAATGTAGAAAATAGGGATAGCCTATTATATTGGGTGGGGCAATTGGATTCGTTGGCCTCAAAAAGGCATGAGAGTCCCAGAGGGTTGTTTTTATCCGGTAGCTTGGTTTGTCAGGATTATCTATGGTCCGGCAATTATGAGCTGGCTATGGACAAGGCCATGCAATATCTGGATTTGGCCCGGGAAAGTAAGAACGATTACGGCCTGCTACGGGCTTATCGCGATCTAGGGATGGTGTACCAGCGGATTAAGAAAGACAGTGACGCGGTAGAGATCTTCGGGAAAGGCCTGCACTTATTGAAAGGGGAGAAGGCGAATCCTGCTTTCCGGATTATGTATTTGTCTAATATGTTGGAATCTACCCTGCTATTAGGACGTTTGTCCGAGTCGGAGGCGCTCTTGAAACAGTATGATCATTTATTGGATTCCTTGGAAAGGAAGTATAATGGGGAGGGAAAGATTTTTCCGGTAAAACGTCATCGTTGCTTGATGAGTTGCTATTATTGCGAGCTGTATACCATGAAAGGGAATTCGGGAAAGGCACAGGCGTATTTGGATCAGGCGACCGCTTATTTGGATAGTTCTTTTGGGGATAGGGTGGAGGCTCAATATCTGCGGACAAAATCATTTTATTATTGGAAGGAGAAAGATTATAGGCATGCGTTGTCCGCTGTCAATCTGGCTTTAAAGATCAATCGTGATCTGGATAAGTTGGAGATGAAGAAAGCGATATTGCAATCATCCGGCCAATTGCAAGAGGCGGTCACTATCTATGAGGAGATCATCAATAAGACGGAGACGATCAACACGGATGCCTTCGACCGGCAAATCGAGCAACTCCGTGTATTGAATGACTTGAATGACCTGGAAAAGCAAGATCGGGAGTTGAAGCTGAAATCGGAGCAAGAAGCTTTGAAGCAGAAGCAGATTGTCGTATCTATCGGTCTTCTATTGGTCTTGATGGGCCTACTCTATATGTTGTGGCGTATTTATATGCATACTAAGAGGTTGAGAAATGAGTTGCTTCAGGAGAAAGACTCCTTGATCGCTTCGGAGAAGCAACTGCGGGTCGTGACGAAAGAGGCGGAGGCGGCGAACAAGAAGAAAAGCGCCTTTATCGCCAATATCAGCCATGAGGTGCGTACGCCGTTGAACGCCATTGTCGGGTTCTCGGAATTATTGGCGAGTAGCGAGTATAGCGAGGAGGAGAAGATCCGGTTTGCCGGGGAGGTGAACCATAGTTCCGAGTTGCTATTGAATCTGGTGAACGATGTCCTGGATTTATCCCGTTTGGAATCCGGCAAGATCAAGTTCAGCGTGAAGCCAAACGATCTGGTCGCCTGTTGCCAGAGGGCGTTGGATTCGATTCGCCATCGGGTGAAGCCCGGGGTCCGATTGACGTTTACTCCCTCGCTTGAATCTTATACCTTGAATACGGATGCCTTGCGTTTGCAGCAGTTGTTGACAAATTTGTTGTCGAATGCCGCTAAATTCACTTCCGAGGGAGAGATTAATCTCTCATTTGCCGTGGATGAGAGCAAAGGTGAGGTTCGTTTCTTCGTTACGGATACGGGCTGTGGAATCCCTGAGGATAAGTGTAAGAAGATATTCGAGCGTTTTGAGAAATTAGACGACTTTGTTCAAGGTACCGGTTTAGGACTTTCTGTTTGCCAGATCATCTCGGAACAGCTTAAAGGTTCTTTATCTGTAGATGTCTCTTATAAGGGCGGTGCCCGGTTTGTCTTTATACATTCAACGAATTTAATTGAAACCCCTATATGAGACTGATGAATCTATTCAATAACAGGATATCTATACGTATAGGGGGTGGTTATTATGATCTCCCTTGTATTTTGCGGCTCGATGAAATCTTCCACGCCTCCTCCCGGCAAGGATCGTTTAACAGAGATCGACAGCTTGGAGAGGGTATTACCGGGCTGCCCGACGATAGCGTCTACTTTACCTATATTGCAGCGGTTGGCTTTGCTTTATCGGCAAGATCCCAAAATGAAAGATTATTATCAACGTCTTTATGAGAACGCGATGGCGGTGGATTCCATATCTATCGCATATAGGGGATTGAAAGGTATGGCCGAGTATTATTACAATCAGTCTAAGCGTGATAGTTTGGTCTATTGTTGTAATATCGTAGATTCTATGGCGAAGGCCCGCCATGAATATCCGTATGTCTTGTTTGAGGTGAAGAGTTATTCCAGTCAAGATCTCCTTTGGCTAGGGAATTATGAGTTGGCAATGAGTGAGGCGATGAATCTGTATCGGTTGGCGAGCAATCTGAATCATAAATACGGCTTGCTTCGCTGTTCGGAGACTTTGGGGCTGATTTACCAACGTATCCGTAGGGATAGCGATGCCGTAGTCTCTTTTCAGGAAGGTTTGGATTTATTGAAGGATATAAAAGATGTTCCCGATATCATGGATACTAAAATCCGGTTAACTTCTTATCAATTGGAAAGTAGTGTCCGAACGAAACAATATACGTTGACGGAACGAATCTTGGAACAATATAAAGCCCTGCTGGATGAGCAATATGAGATTAATCAAGAAAAAGGTGATGTTTTGCTACTAGAGCGGGAGTATTGGCTGCTTTATTCTTTTTACACGAGCTTTTATCTTTCGAAAGGAGATTTGGCAAATGCCAAGAAAGCGTTGGATAAAGCCTCTTCCTATGTCGGCAATAGTTTGGTAGAGAAGGACTATGCAATCAATACTTATCTAGCGGTTAAGGCTCGTTATTATAAGGCGGCTGGAGATATCCCGTTGGCACTGCGTTATATAAATGAAGTGTTGGAGACAGAGCGATTACCCGAAGATATTCAGTTCAAGGCGGATATCTTAAAGGAGCAGGGCCGACTCGAGGAGGTTATGGCTCTATATGATGAACTTTATAGAACGCTGACGAAAAGGCGGGGAACTTCTTTTCTCCGGCAGGTGAATCAATTGCGAACCTTGCATGAGTTGCATGAAAAGGAATTGAAGAAACGGAACTGAAGGAAGCCGGGTTACGTATCGCCCGGAAACAAGATTTGTTGGTGTTTATCTTATCTATATCGGTCGTGTTATCGATCCTCCTCTATATCTCGTTTTTATACTACCGCCATCTACGATCCTTGAAAAACCAATTACAGCGAGAGAAAGACTTGCTTTTGGAATCCCAAAGACGATTGATGAGGGAGAAAGCCCGTGCGGAAGAGGCCAGCCTGATGAAAAGCGCTTTTCTCGCTAATATGAGCCATGAGATCCGGACCCCGTTAAATGCGATCGTAGGTTTCTCCAGTTTGCTGGTGGAACCTTCTACCGATGCGAAAGAGCGGGAGGAATATTCGTCTATCATCCGGAATAATACGGATTTGATGTTGAATCTGGTAAACGACGTATTGGATTTATCCCGGATGGAGACTGGAGACCTTCATTTCAATATCAAGGATTATCCGCTTTTGGAGTGTTGCCAAATGGCATTGGAGAGTGTACGCTACCGGATGCCGGATGGGGTTAAATTGACTTTTTCTCCCGCTGGGGAACCAATCGTGGTACATGTAGATAATCTGCGCCTGCAACAACTGTTGACAAACCTGTTGACAAACGCCGCTAAATTTACGGAGAAAGGTGAGATTAACCTATCGTTCCAACTTGCGCCGGATCGGGAAAAGGTATGCATAGCCGTTACGGATACGGGTGCCGGTATTCCCCTTGAAAAAACAAGCTGCGGTATTCAATCGCTTTGAGAAGCTGGATGATTACAAAACCCGGTGCGGGTTTAGGGCTTTCTATCTGTCTTTTGATCGCCGAGCGGCTGAATGGTTCCTTGTCCATAGATTCCTCGTATACGGACGGAGCTCGCTTCGTGCTTATCCTTTCTTGTGAAATAGATTCCTCAATTTATAATCCGCCAATAGAAGTATGAGCGTGATGGGCCCCCTATGTATAAATAGAAAGCCAAGGCCGATGTGCTTATCGTGGGGGACGGCTATCTTGGGTATCTCCATATATACGAAAGATACGATCGCAAGGGAAATCATGATAAGCGAGGCCACGATCGCCGCTAACAGGCTGAACCGTTCGTCACGTTTCTTCGCCTTTGCGGACTCAAGCATGATTTGTCGCATTACGTTCGAACGGAACGAGGCGGGAAGCTCCTCCTCCGGTATGCGTTTGAATAAATCCCCCAATAAATCGGGTTGTTCCTTATTTGTGTTTATCTTACTCATGATCCATTTCATTTAATAATACAAACAATTTTTTTTCCGGGATGCGATGTAGCTTGACTTTAATATTCGAGGCGGTCAAGCCGGTGATAGAGACCAGTTCTTCTATTGTTTTTTGCTTTCCAATAAAAGAGCAAGATCAAGGCCCGTTCGTCCGGTAGAAGTTGTTCAAGGGCGACTTCCAATCTTTGAACCTGTTCCGTGGATTCGGTTTGTCCGAACAGGTTCGTAACCTCCTCCTCCGATACGTTTTCAAGTGTAGTCTCCTCAATCGCTAGAAACTCATATCTCTTCTTCCTGACCGATGATATCGCCGTGTTATAGGCGATCCGGTAAATCCATGTGGAGAAACTACAATCCCCTTTGAATGAGGCGAGGTTTTTGAATACCTTCATAAACGTATCTTGCGCCAACTCCTCAGCCTCCTCTTGGCTTCGTACCACTTTGAGGATCAACGAGTGAATCGGACGGCTATACTTGTCCAAAAGGCAAGCGAAACATGCCACGTCCCCCGCTTGTATCCTTTGTATGTAATATGTATCGGTATACAATTCCATTGTACTTAATGGACGCAAGCCGGGTAAATAGGTTACAACTTGCGGTAACAAAAATAAAAAATATTTTTCAGCCCGGAGGTGTAACCTATGGGAAACTGTTGCGTCAAATTAGCAAACAATATGAATGAATCAATTAAAATTATACAGTTATGATGGATTTTATTTCTGTTCCGCTAGTTGTCGGAATCGTTTGTGCAGGTATTTACGGATTATTTGAGTTGTTTGTTCGCAAGAGGGAACGTTTGGCGATTATCGAGAAGATCGGTGATAAACTGGATGCCTCTGCTTTCGATGGTAAATTGGGACTGCCTAACTACATGCGAAACTTCTCGTTCAGTAGCTTAAAGGCCGGGTGCCTTTTGGCGGGAATCGGATTAGGTTTGTTGGTAGGCTTTATTATTAATATGTGTATGGCGACAAATTCTTATTATGATGATGGTTGGTACAGGCATGAGGTAGCGGGTACGGCTTATGGGGCTTCGGTTCTTTTGTTCGGGGGAATCGGCTTGATAATAGCGTTCGTCATTGAACTGAAACTAGGTAAAGGTAATAAATAGTCATAGGCTTGTTGGTAGAGACGTAGCACGCTACGTCTCTACTACAAGTAGATCTCCCCGAAGAATTCCGGACAGTGGAAATTCGGTTCCGGCAAGTCTATTGGGCTCCAACTTACGAAATGCGGATACTCGGTATCATCCGCGCATTTATAGAAATTACCCAATATCTTTTCCGGTAGGTTCTCGGGGTCCAATCCCATCAGCTTGAAAGGGATGACGACAATCAGGCTCCATGAGTAGATCCCTTTCTTCTCTGCGAATGACTGCCTTTTTCAGGGATGGAAGTCGCTGGATACTTTTATACTCATCTTGCGAGAGGGATGTCTTGATATCCCGGGATGTCCGGCGGGCGGCATCGCAAGTCCCGATACAATTAAACTCGAAATTCATATAATGCGAGTCACCTTCCTTTTTCATGAAGAACTCCACGCAACTATCCTTATGCACCGACGAGTTGTCCATCTCATAAGACGCTTTCAAGGAGTAGCCTTGCACGGTATATCGTATGTAAAGATTCTGCTTGCTCCGGACGATATCAAAAACGGTGATAGGCTTATAGGGATATTCCCGCCAATTGGCATGGCTGATATATTCTCGTTGGGCTTTCTCCTCAAGAAGGGATCCTATGGATGTTATATCGAGTACATCCAGTACGTTGATTGTAGGTACTTTTAGTCTTTTCATTTTTAACTATAGATTTGAAGTAAAGGCCATTGTAAATATGTGGTCAATAAAACAGACAGCGCGCCGATAATAGACAATATTATTATGACCGACCCTACTATCCGGTTTAGTAACCATATTCCTCTGACATTAAACCATTTCCTCAGCTTAGCGATAATATATGTTATACCGAACCACCAAAGAATGGCCCCTATCCCTATACTGACGATGCCTACGACCAGCAACCAGAATGAATATTCCGGAAGCACGAAGCCAAATCTGGCAAACAGCCCGATATAGAGCAGGACGATTAAAACGTTGCTAAAGGTAAGTAGAAAAGCTGTAATAAAGTCTTGCGTGAAGGATAATTTTTTTTCCCCGTTGTTTCTTTAGGTTCCGTACCGGGTTGCTTTGGAAGATATAATACCCGAAAATGCCGAGAACGATACTTCCGATCAACTGCAGGGGCGCTTGGTTCGCTTCCACGAAATTGACCACAACTCCCATGCCCAGACAAGTCAGTGCCGCATAAATCACGTCGGATAGTGCGGCCCCTAATCCGGTGACGAACCCGTGCCAACGTCCTTTATTTAGTGTTCTTTGTATACAGAGCATACCGATGGGGCCCATGGGGGCCGAAACCAATACGCCTATAATGATTCCTTTACTAACGATTCCTAGCATTAAGTTGAGTCTCTTCTAGTTTCTCGGGCAAAGATACATCCATTCCGCGATAAAAAAGGTAAAAACGTAAGGGACTGTAGGGACGAGGCTCGCTCGTCCCTTATTTCGGGAAATTGGGACTGTACAATAGGGTCGTATCGAGAGTCATCAATTTACCGTCTTTCACGAATGAATCTCCTCGCTCGGACAGATGCTCTACCATCATCTTGCGTAATTCGGACAACTTATTCTGATAGGCTGCGTCCTCACTAAGGTTATGTGTCTCTCCGGGTCTTCCCGTAAATCGAACAACTGCTCGCTTCCGTTGTGGAAATTCCATATATACTTAATCTTCCCATCGGTAAGGGCTGCCCAGTAATTATCGTCGCTATAGCAAGTGGCATGCTGCCATGTCTATATAGGGGGCGCCATTGTTCCTGCTGGCCTTGGATCAGCTTGAGTAAAGACCGCCCGTCCATATCGGGAGGAACCGACCCGCCGGCGATATCGATAAAGGTAGGCAAGAAGTCTCTCAGTTCTACAGGTTGTTCTATGCTGCTTCCGTCCGGTATGGATTTGGATATACCGGCGGGCCATTTACGATATAAGGAATATGGGCCGAACCCTCGTACGGATAGGATTTTCCGCCAATGATAATGATCGCCCAACATATCACCATGATCCGCCGTGAAACAAATCAGGGCATTGTCGTACATACCTTTGTCTTTTAGGGTCTGGATGATTTGCCCTACTTGATCGTCGATAAAGGTGATATTGGCGTAATAATGGCGACGGGAGTTTATGGCATACGCATTCCCCGAAATTACCGAATGGGGCATCCGATGCTCCTTGGAGAGGATCTTTCGGCTCGGCGTATTGTCCGCACCAATCTCCTATATGGGGTTTCGGGATATCCGCGTCCTTATACATATCCAGATAACGTTGAGGCGGATCATAAGGACTATGCGGGCGGGCGAATGATATCTTGAGGAATAAGGGCTTGTCGTTGTCGTAGTTCCGGATCAACTCGCAAGCGGTCTGTCCGGTCCAAGCCGTAGGATGAAGTCTCTCGTCTAACTTATAGACACCGGCGGCATGGTCGTTCCAGCCGATACCCGTAAAATCCGGGTCTTTGCCGGGTGCCTGCAATTGAAACCATTCCCGGTAATCGCTGATGAAATCGGGACTTTCCACCCGGCCACTCTCGTCGATCAAGGTCGCGTGGAATCCGTGAAGTGCTTTCTGCGGAAACCAATGCATCTTACCGATCCCGAAGGTATAATACCCCAGATTCCGCATCATCTGAGGCATCTCGTAACGATACTTCAAGGCCATGCGTCCGTATCCCAGCATACCATGATGCCAAGGAGACATCCCGGTCAATAAACCGGCCCGTCCCGGAGTACTACTTGGAGCGGAGGAATATCCGCTCACGAACAACGAGCCTTCTTGCGCCAGCCGGTCGATATTCGGTGAGATCACCGCCTTGTTTCCCATGCAGCCGAGGGTGTCGCCCCGTTGTTGATCGGTCATGATCAGGATGATATGCGGCTTACCGCTCTTTACGGGCATGGCGGGAGAGACGACGGTCTCTGCCTCTTTCCCGCTTTTGCTATGCGTCATCCCCGGAAGTGTCGCACCCAGACCGATTCCGAGGGATGATTTAATGAAGTTTCTTCTTTCCATTATTTAGCCTTGATTGTGTGATCCCGAACTCCTTTTAAGATTCCCTGCAATTGGAAAACGATCTCCGGATGTTGCAAGGCCTTGTTTCCTTCCTCGTAGACCTTCGTCATGTCGTATAACTGAGGCTCGGGGGAATATCCGGTCTCAATCTTCTCATATTCCATGATAGCGGAACCTACGCTCGGCTCGATATATTTCCAATCTTTCGTACGGACGGAAAGTGCCTTATTAAGCGCTTGCTCAATTACCCACGGGCGGTCTTCCTTGCTTTTCCCGATCCAAGTATCCAGATAATCATAGCTATCCGGCGCGCTTCCTTCCGGAAGACGGGAATTCGTCAGTGAGGCAAGGGAGGCGAACCAGTCGATCTGGCTCACTAGCGCATCTGATACGGCGGCTTGCTTGATCTCCTTTGGCCAATGTACGATAGCCGGGATACGGGTTCCCCCTTCGAAGGCACTGTATTTATTACCTCTAAGCGGTCCGGCGGGTTTATGATCGCCTAGTAGCTCCACGGCCCGGTCCGCGTAACCATCGTCTACGACAGGTCCGTTGTCGCTTGACAAGATGATCAAGGTGTTTTCCGTCAATCCCATCTCATCCAATGTTTTCATCAATTGGCCTACGCTCCAGTCGAATTGCTCGATAGCGTCGCCCCTCACGCCCATCGGGTTCTTTCCCCGGAAACGGTCGTGCGGGAAGCGGGGTACATGCACGTCGTTCGTGGCGAAATACATGAAGAAAGGCTTCTCTTTATTCTCCTTGATAAAATCGATGGCGTGTGTCACGATAGAATCGGCGATATTCTCGTCTTTCCAAAGCGCCTTGCCGCCACCTTTCATGTAACCGATACGGCTGATTCCGTTTTACGATGGATTGGTCGTGCCCGAAACTAGGCTTCTGGTTGTATAATAATTCCGGATTATCTTTTCCGGTCGGCTCTCCGGGAAAGTTCTGCTGGTAACTGACATAGATCGGGGCGTCCGGATCGTAGTTCGCCACCTGCCCGTTCTCGATGAATACGCAGGGGACGCGGTCTGCCGTCGCCGCCATGATATAGGAATAATCAAATCCCAGATCGCCAAGGGCGGTGGGGAGTGGGGCGTTCCAGTCTTGCTCTCCCGCTTTGTCTCCTAGGCCAAGATGCCATTTGCCGATAGCGGCCGTGGCGTATCCCGCGTTCTTGAACATATCGGCTATCGTATAACGCTCCGGTCGTATGATCATTCCGGCGTTTCCCGCGGCGATGTCCGTTCCCGGGCGGCGCCATGCGTACTCTCCGGTTAGCATGGAATATCGGGAGGGCGTACTGGTAGAGGCGGTCGCGTGAGCGTTGGTGAAGCGGATACCGTTCTTGGCGAGCCGGTTGATATTCGGGGTTTTCACTTGCGTGCCGTCGTAGCATTCCAAGTCTCCATATCCCAAGTCATCCGCATAGATGAACAATATGTTTGGCGTTCTAGGTGTAATGTCTTGTCTCTGTTGGGCTTTTGCGATACCGGCTGTAAGAAGCGAGGCACCGATCCCTACGATAAGTGTTGATTTCATGTTGTTTATTATTTAGATGTTCTTGTTGTGTATCTGCGATTTCTTATTCATGGCATGTTCTATGGACATTAATTGAATTATATACAAAAAGTTAATCCAAATTATTTCAGAATAAGGGTAACCACACCAAAATATATCTATGAGATGGAGCTTAGGAAGAAATGCTTTTTGGTGCTACTGGGTTCAAAGGGGGCTTATCGTATATTTTCATGTACGCTCTTGCTCCTTATCGTATAATGCTGTAAAAAGTCGTACGTGTTTCCCGAAAAACCATGTACGACTTTTTAACAGAAACACGTACGTGTTTTTCAAAAATCACAATCGTGTTTTTAAGGTGTTGATATTAAGCAATTTATATATTTGTGCCATTTGTATACCTTATTGTATATTATTATTACCAAGACGGAACACGCACTGCCTATACAAGAGTGGGTAATGAAAGTGTAGAATGTAATTCTCAACAACTTCTTTCATTGATATTGAAGGGTATGCACATGACATGGGATTCACTTCCTACCCAAGTGGATGCCAGCAAACATTCTTGTAAATGAAGAAAAGTTCGGAGAGAAGGTTCGGAGAGCCCCATAAAAGTTCGGAGAGTGAGTTCGGAGACACTGCGGATAAGCCTAAAAATATAGGTAGAACAGCACAGAAGATCATCGACCTTGTCATTTCCGACCTTTCTATGTCAGCCGAAGCTATGGCTTATAAAATTAGGTATAAGTTCCCGTGCTGTAGAAAAACAAATCGCAAAATTGCGTTCTATGGGTATATTGTCTCGTGAAGGCGCAGACTTTGGTGGTTATTGGCGTATTATTTTAAGTTACCATTTTGAGGGGATGAGACGCAGCACGCTGCGTCTCTACAACTGGAGACAAAATTGGGCGAAAAAAGTAAGTTAACTTCGTTGGCAAAGTAAGTTAACTTACTTTGCCAACGAAGTTAGCTTGCTTTGGAAGTGAGGTATTGGAGTTTGAAAATCAAATAAAATATTATACATTTGCATGACTGGATAAGTCAAAGCGAATAATTGGTATCAAACAATGATAAACTAAAAAACATATGGATTATCTTAGGTTGAAATATTATTAATACGTATATTTGCGACAAGAAAAGGCTTTTTAATTAAGAGCCTCGTGTTGCGTGTGATATTTGTGCTGTAGGACGAAAATCGGCTAATTTTCTTAAATCTCCCTATGCACGAAGAAGGCCCCGCAACCCTTTACTGGATATACGTGTTATCTATGCTAATATAGTATGGATATATTTTGTATACAGATAAAGGGGGTCGTGTGGCTGACTTTATTGGGAGTTGGGTCTTAGCCGAACCTTCGTCTACATAAATGTTCAGTCCTCGCCCTTCCTTTATTTTATAAGAAAGGACCACTACTTAACAAAAGCCATATAGCGCTCGTCTTTACGAAGGACATCTTTTCTAAAACATGTCCGGATCTTGTAAATCTAATAATTAATTATGTAAAGTGAATGGCTTATGGACGCTTGTGATATTGATGAGATCCAGAATCTCTTTATTTACTACTCCGCTTGTTTCAGCAAGTATTTTCCAGAGTTAGGGTTTTATTGTAATGAGAGGGAATTCCAGATACATGGTATCGTGCGGAGATATAGTGACGTCACGGGAGTGTCCCATGATGGCTCTTATTTCTTAATTGAGATGCGAAAAGAATACCTGATCTACTTACCGTTATTGGTCGGTTCCAAATTCCGCATTTTAACTAAACAAAAACAACTTTATTCGTAATACGATCTTATGCCAGAACTCATATCCATAGAAGAAGCCGCCCGTATTACCGGTTTCCCGTACGAGGAGATTGAAGATTGGGTAAAATCCCGAAAGATAACCTCTTTCCATACGAGAACCGGTACATGTATGGTAGATCCTGAGAACCTACGTGATTTCATTGCCCATATCGAACATCTAGGGATCCAAAAACTATACTTGCAACTGGTCATTCAAGACAAGGAGGAGGAAGCCGACGAGATTATCGCCCAGTACGACGATTACCTTTTCTGCCTACGATCCTTAAAGAACATCTCTCCCCTACTTAAACAAATCATCGCCGAACTATCCACATTTATAGATGATAAGCAAGATCGGTATATATTCACGGAAATAACCTCTGGGGCAAAAATTACTGGACGTAGCCAAACGCTGCGATATATTTTACGATAGGATGTGCTACCGATATAAGAACATAGTACTCCGCTTGCAGGAAAACACCGGATTCTTAGCCGAATATAAGAAAACGATCAGCTGTCAAGACCTAGAGATAGAGCGCCTGCGGCTTGAGAAGCGAAACATGGAATATGAGCTGAGAACGCTCTATAAAGCAGTCCTCAAAAGTGGCTTGAGTCTCGATGCTCCGAAATCGTCGTTCGACATCCCCACGGATGCGGCCAGACGGATCTCCCTACCGGTCACAAGCCTAACTCTGTCTCCCTACATCCGTAAATGCCTCCAAAAATTGGAACTGGAGACTATGGAGGACCTATTGCGCTACGCTAGGAAGAAAGGGCTCGATTCTTTGTTGAAGATTCCGGGATTCGGCCCTCTCGGTTTAGACCAGTTAAAATTTCAGCTGGAAAAGCATAAGATCATGAATAAGGCCGGAGACTCGGATCTCTATCAATACATCATCAATGAACCGGATAGCTGAACACAAAAGAGCCTCTCTTCACAGGGAGGCCCTTTTTTATGTGATGCCGGAAATAACCAATAAAAACTTCCCGACACTACGGTGTTAATCATCTTATATGCTTACATAAAATTAGCAGAAGGCTTTGGTTTGCGATATACTAATAGTGTTACATTCTTTTTGACATTGCAAAGATACGTCGGCCTATAAGGGTGCGCAATACCTATATATATGTAAAAAAATGGAGAGTTCGTACCTATTAATTGCTATATTCTTCTTCATGGCCAGTGAAATATGGCGTAAAAAAGGCGTGAAACCAAGTGGAATCACGACCTAAATCTATCTATGCCTTTATTTTTAATGGGCAAGCTTCAACTGATTCTCCAAAGCCTGTTTTCATATACCCGTTAATCGTAGTTCCCGCCTCTTGCGCCAATGCTGCGATTCGGCTATGTATTTCTGGTGAAATACGGATATTTAACGTGCCACTATAAGGTTTACGAGGTTCCACGCCATCAGCCAAACAGCCGGCAAGATAGCTTTCTACTCCGGCTTCAAAATCCGCACGAAGTTCATCGATAGTATTACCTTCATAAAGAATTAAATCTTTACTCATACCAAGTACCTTTCCGCAAAGACAGTTATCAGCCTTACTGTACTCAACAGAACCTTTATAACCTTTGTATTCCAAATAGTCCATATTGAATCATTTCATTTAATTAAACCATTACTTTTTAAATGCTGATATATCGCTTTCATCATCCACTCCTTCATAATACTACCCGGATGCGGTTTATGAATATCAATATATTGTCCCGTCTGTTCATTTTTAAATCTCACGCGAGAACCTGACGTTGCACCTTTATTATGCTCGTTATAGCCAATAAGAATGAAAGCATTTTAAAGTTTCCTCGTAGGTGAAATCTTTAGGTAGTTTACAAAACGCTCGATCAACTTTTCTTTAGAACCCATATCCTTGTTCTTTCTGCAAATGTAACTAATATTAGTTGCAAAACAAAAGAATATGGAGGAAAACTTCCCGACACTACAGTGTTAATCATTTAATGATCTTCTCGCTTGTAATAACTAACGCTTACCTCTGAAATAATACAAAACCGTATTTTCCAAAATTAACTATCAAGTTGTCTTGCGGGTCAATAATGGGGCCTATTGGGTGTGACGTCCTGAAAATATTCTTCCGGGATACCTATGAGTAGGTAATTAGGGGTCTTATTTTACCTACTTCGGGCGATTGTAGCAAAATTCTCAGCCCCTGTAATTTTGCCAAAAAATTATAAAACGCAATGAGAACGTTAACAAATTTATTAGCGATTGGATTACTTTCCTTTACCGCTCTACATGCTCAAGAGAGTAATATGAGCTCTACCGTAAAGGCATCGGAGATGTATGCCGACGGTTTTTCTAAATTCCGTTTTGGAGGATATGGTGAGATGGCTGCCAGTTATATGGATTATGATTGGAATTGGGTGACACCTCAAGGTACAT